>JAEEGK010002655.1_pt1 | contig 44822 bp, 65 predicted proteins | sample 8958771 | NCBI WGS metagenome assembly JAEEGK01 (sample SAMN16246547, study PRJNA631951) | gut metagenome | biome: gut microbiome; feature: rumen; material: SC-attached | host: Bos | place: Iran: Karaj | collected 2018-10
CATTCCAATAAGCATTTTTCCTGCGGCTTTTGCAGTTTCACCAAAGGCAGTAACCCGCTCTTGCGCTTTCAACAGGCTTGCATTTAAACGACCAGAAACAGCGTCACCGCTCGCACCTATGCTTTTAAGTGCGGCAGAAGCGCGGTCTACTAATGCAAATGTTGTTGAAACTTCATAACGGCTTGCCATTTCTCTTTTTCTTGATTTCCTTTTGCGTTTGTGTTAATTCCGGGATTAAAGGTTTATACCAGAATAGAATTTCCCTAACAGTCATGTCATAGGGCGGAATCGGCAAATGATATTCAACATATATTTGCCGTATCATGTCCGGCACTCCATCATAAGCCGGAACTTTTTTTTCACTTCCACCCCGTGCAACAGGAACGGTTAGGCACTCATAAAAAGCTGTGCAATACCTGTGAATACTTTGTAGTCGGTATTGTAGAGATTTGAGAACCAACCAATGTCTTTTCCTGTCATTGCGCTGCAAATAGCAACAATTTTATGGTTCATCTGCTGTGTTTTATAGTTATCAATTCCCATATAAGCGCGGCCATTTGGCGGCACAATTTCAACGCTTGTTCCGGCAAATCCAGCAGGGCTTTTCTGTGAAACTGTATAAACAAAGTTTCCCTTGTCGTTTATGCTCAAAAAACCGCGCTGCATTGATTTTACAAGGCGTTCTTTTGTCATTGTTAAAGCAAGTTTATCTGTATCGCTAAAACCTGCGCCTACAATATCAATGTCGTTGTCTTCAGCCCATCTTGCAATTTCCTGTTCTGCAAGTTCTGCGCTCATAGTTTCGCCTGTTGTCTTTTTTTCGTCTGCCATTTGTTCACCTCAAAAAAAATAATCTGGCAGGGGTTTGTTTTCCCCTGCCTTAAAAATTATAACTTTTCAACATCGCCATTCAGCGTAACTTCTGCCGTACTTTCTTTTGTTGAAAGTTTCACAGCGTCTGTTATCTGCATTGTGCCGTTATAAACTACGCCGTTTACAAGCGTACACTGAACAGGCACAAACTCGCACTTGTTCTGCAAATCCTGCAAGAATTCAAGGTCGCCCGCCTGTTCATCAATGGTAATGTTTAAGCCTTCAATGCTTCCAACGTGCCAGCTTTTTACCAGGCGCGTTGTGCCATCCCCGTTCTGCTTCACTTCGTTGTTAAAGCCTTTAGGGGTAATAGAAACATCGTCTTCACTGTCACAGACAAAGTTTCTGCCGTTTATAGTAATGCTCTCTACAGGGCCGCCAACTGCTGCCATAAATTCACCTCTCTTTTACAAGTTTTTATCCAAGATAAAAACCAAAATAAATATCGCCGCTGATAACTTCCACGTTGCCGGAAAGTTTGCACGGGAAAACATAATCAAGCCGCTTTGGATTTTCGCTGTTGATTCCAACCTGCAAATTTTCTTTTGTAAAATCTGCGTCGCTGATAATTGCATTTTTTGCAAGTGAATCAGCAAGAGTTGCAAGCCAGCCTTTAACAGTTTTTGGCTTGATTGCCTTCGGGTTAGTTGTAACCTGTGCGTCTGGCACAAGTGGCGCACCCTTAACGTCATCGCTTTCTGTGATAAGGCGGCAGTTATAAACAATGTTCATAAGTTTAACCGCATCCACAACATAGCGGCGGCCAGGATATTTGCCTTCTGAATCCGGGTGGTAGAAAGTTACAATGTCGTTCAGCTCTGCAACATTTCCACTCTTAATGTTGTTTGACGCACCTTTAAGAATGGACTGATTGCGGATCTGTGGTGTTTCCTGTGCATCGTCGCTTCCGGCTTTAAGCCCTTTAAGCTGGCCTTTGTAATTCTGCGGCGGGTTTGAATCTGCTGTTGTGATAATATCGTCAAGCAAACCTTTTGCAGCAACAACAAAAGGCAATTCCGGCGAACCAACGCTAGGAACCAAGAAGTTAATGTAATCGTTTTTGCGCTCGTCTGAAATTGCTGTGCGTGTTGTATAATTGTCTGTACAACCGTGCGCAACGATACAAGGCATTTTCTGCAAAACGCTCCAGCGTCCTTCACCCCATGCCTGGTATGTATCAAGAATGCTTCCTGCTTTGTAATCAAAAGTAGAAAGTACAAATGTAATCCATTTCTGACCGATTTTTTCAAGCGCATTTGTAACATCGGGTGTTCCTGCTCCGTCTGCAAATGCAGTAATTGCCACGGTCAAGCCTGGCAAGTCGGCATCCATAACAATAGTAATACTGTTTCCAAGTACGCCACTCCATTTTGCAGCCAAAGTAATATGCTCTGGCACATCTCCAGAAGCTGCCGTAACAGTAGCAGTCGCTGGCATTTCAAGCACGGCGTTAATTGCAGCAACAATAGCAGCCATAGTTTCAGAAGCTGTTGCGCCTTTTGCAACGCTGAATTCAGCGTCTACACCGCCAACGCTAACAGTACCGCTTCCGGCCTTTGTTGTAGCGTCTCCAGTAATAAGGATTTCACCCTGTGCCTTAGTCCACTGGTTGCCTTTTGCAACAGGCAAAATGTAAACCGGGAATGTGGCCATTGCTCCAGCTTTCGGAAAGAGCTGTAAAGCCGCAAGGTGAAGAGGGCTTCCGTAGCCGTACTTCTGTGCGACTGCATCTGCGCTTCCCTCGATTTCGTACTTGTCAAGAGAATAGACGGCATCGTCATTTCCCTGCCCAATAATTGCAAGCTGCTGTGGCAGCATTGCAGCATTTCCGGTGTTAAAGTTTTTGTAATGTGTTTCAAGACCTGTAATTCTTGAAACCGTGCTAGGACTTACACCCATTTTCTTTGCTCCTTTTATATTAGAATTCGACAAGCACTCTGCCGTCTTTGTCGCTAATTTTAGCGTCAATCAGCTCTAAGCCTTCGCCCTCGCTGATTGCCACACCCTCTATATAATCCACATTCAAAGTAATGCGTACAATTTTCACTTTTACAGCCGGATTTGTGCTTGCTGGACTTCCAGCTTCAAACTTCACAATGTCGCGACCATCAACAATTCCACGCATTTTTAAATATGCGTAGTTTTCAGCGCATAAAACATTTCTTACAATACGCGCTGTTTTCCAAGCCTTTAGACTTGCCCGCATTGCGGCATCTTCGCCGCTCTCTGCGTTTCCTGTAGCATAAACATCAAGCAAGAATGTTGCGCTCATTCTGTGCTTGTTAAAGTTCGTGCTTCCGCTTGTTTTTTCAGAACCAACCAAAGTTAAGTTTACAAGTGGAAAAGGATTTACCCCGCTGTCAACATATTGCAGGGGGTCGTCGTTCTCAATGTAAACGGCAATGTTGTAGTCACGGGCGTTAGGGTCGGCTGCTTCCTGTGCAAGCGCAAACTGATTGGCAAGTTCTACGCTCAAAATCGCCCCAATCTGATCGCGGATATATTCGATATTATCCGGCTCACTTAAAAGCTCTTTGCACTCACATTCAATCATCATTTACCGCCTGTTCCGTTCCGCTCATATCCAAGCTAAGATAAGCCCGAACAAGTCCAATCGTTCTGTCCGGCTCTGCAAAAACAACATTGCTTTCCTGCGTTTCCCCGTCAAGGTTCCTGTAAACAAGTTTCCAGCCGGGCGCAGGTGTTACAGTTTTGCCGTTTATTTTTACACGGCTTGCAAGAAAACTTGCGCACACTGTCCGCCCTGCAACGCGGTTTCCCTCTGTATCAACAGAATAGCCAATGTCTCCCACAAACCCGGTTATCTCCCACGAATGCCCGGCTTTGTCGCTAAGGGTAAAAACAGTGTTTCCGGCTTGCTTGCCCTCAATCGTGTGGGCCGCATCCTTCTGCGCAAGTTCTCTTAAACCCATTTTTACTGTGCGTCTCCGGCATCGCCGCCTTCGTTTCCGGCATCGTTGCCTGCGTCACCGCCCTTGTCTGAATCGTCTTTGGAAGCAGATTTAGGCTTTGTGTCTTCTGCTCCGGCATCTACTGCGCCCGTAGAAGAAGAAGGTTCGTCGCTTTTGCCGCTGGCTTTTTTGCCGCTGGCTTTTGTAACTTCAACAATTTTCTTTGCCTTTACAAGCTCCTTAAAAACTTCTTCAGAAAGAAAATCGTCTTTTGTAACTTCCTGTCCTTCAACAAGAATTACGCCCTTTGATGTAATGGCTGTGCCATCAGCAATTTCATAAACTTTAGTCGCTGCCATGTTTTACCTCTTAAAGTGTGGTTGTCAAACAACCGAATTTATCAATGGAAACTGGAATTGCCAAAGCGCGCATCTTGCTTTCACCTGTGTATGTATCGCCGTTTTCGTCATACCAGACGCGGTTGTGAATGCGTGCAAAACCGTCATAAGTAACTTCCGCAGGAACAATGCTTGCAAAAGGTTCTTTCATGCCAGCTGTTGGCACTCCGCCGAATACAATTCTAAAGTCCAAATCTTCAACAGCAGCGGTAACAATAACCTTGTCTGCATTCATAAACTTTGTAAGAGTTGAACCCTTGAAAGATTCGTAACTGTCGTTATAAACCCAAAGTTCAAGGCGGTAAGAACCAATATCAACATAACCCATGTAACGGCCACCGCGATTTTTCAAAGCTGGTGAAAGCTGACCAAGATTCATGCCGTCTTTTTTAACTGCATCTTTGAAGTCTGCGTTTTTAAGCGCATTGTTCCAGGCATTGCGTCCAAAAATTGCAATAGCAGGGTCGCTTTTTCCATCGTCGTTGATAGCGTCGCAAAGTGCTTCCAAATCCGCAAGAGGAGTAGCACTTGAAGAACTCCAGGCAACAGAAACTGTAGGCTTGTGGCTTGATTTCATCTTGAAGTCAAGGTCATAAACGATATTTCCGTTTTCATCTGAAAGTTGAACAATACCTGTCTGCATAATCTGTGCGCACTGCAATTCAATCTGTTCTTTGAACATACGATGGAATTTAGAAAGTGCCTTTTTGATTTTTGCAACAAGGCGGGCAAACCATGAACCAATAGTTGCGTCATCGTCTCTTTCGCCCGGCTGACGCTGCATAAGATCCATAATTGGAACAGGCTGCTTCAAACAAGAATAAGGCGGCTTAAACCGCTTTTCTGTAAAAATGTCGTCGTCAACAATAACGCCGCCTGTTCTGTGGTCTTTCAGAACTGGCGCAACTTTGTTGCCGCTGCGTTCAATGTCGATTTCGACAAATTCTGCGTTTGTATAATCTTCTTCAGTTGTCTTGAAGAAGGTTGTAAAGAATCCGCGCTTCTGCATTCGCGCGTCATCTGTGAACATTTTCAAAACTCTTTTCAAAAAGTCCATTGTTTTTCTCCTGTTGGTAAGAACAACCGTTTACTGGTTATCCTGTTTTCCGATATTTGTAACATCAAGGGCAAGAATTCCGCTTGCTCTCAAAGTGTCTGCCTGTGCAGCAGTCAAAGCAGTTCCAGCAACAGTTACGCCGCTTTTCTTAACTTTTCCAGCAATGCAAACACGAACATAAAAGTCCATTGCAGCACCGCCGCTTGCGTTTGTGTTTACAAGGTCGTCGCGTGTAGCAAGAACGAAACACTGGCCGCTTACTGCATCTGCAAGTTCAAGTTTTCCGCTTGTACCGTTGCGCACAAGAACATAACCGTCCTTTGCAGTAGTAGCAGCCGCAAGAGAAAGAACTTCACTTGCAAACTCATTGTCGCCAATGAACAAGTCATCCGGCCCGTGGTTAATAATCTGGCTATTGCCTGTGATATTTCCCATTACAGTTGTCCTCCCAATTCTTTTTCAAATGCAGCCATTACAGCGGCATTGTCCCTCTGTGTGTTGTCTTTTGGCGGCACAACTTCTGGAATGTTTTTTTCATCTTCCTTTTGTGCGGCAACAACCTGTGCGGCAACCTTTTTATCCATGAATGCGTCAATAACTGCCGAATCAGTAGGATTGGCGTTATTCTTGATACATTCAAGGGCATAATCAGTGCAACCGCATTTTTCACCCATAGCTAAAAGACGGCTTGCGCGTTCGCGTTCATCGCTTGCGCCTTTAGCTTCGCCTTCTGCAACAATCGCCGCATAAACATCGGGATTGCTCTTTTTAAGTTCTTCAGCTGTCATTTTGCAGCCCCCCATATTATTTTTGTCGGGCCTGCTATTTGCGCCGCCCGCGCTTTCCAATTTCAAACAGGCAGCAATCTTTGCGTTTGCTCCCTGCATTTTATCCGCATTTTTTTTCATTGCGTTTTGGGTTTCCAAAACATAAGCCTGCGCTTTTACGATAAAGCTGTTTTTTGCCGCAATAAAATCTTCCGGCTTCTCTTCGCTCTTGTTTTCAATCACTTCGTCCGCAAATCCGGCTTCAACAATTTCTTTGCCAAAATACCAGCTTTCAGCGTCCATCAGATTTTTCATTTCAGAAACTTTCTTTCCTGTTCTGCCGCTGTAAACAGCCGCCATCAAATCGTCTGTACGCTCCATAGCGTCCGCGCTGGTACGCAAATCGTTTCTGTCGCCAATTACAACGCTCCAGCCGTTGTGAATCATATAAATTGAGTTGTCTTCAACAATGATTTTATTCTTAGAAGAAACGGAATGGGCGGCCAGTGCAATAACGCTTGCTGCGCTCGCTGCCATACCCTGTATGTAGGTTGTAATTTGAATGTCGCTGTGGTTTCTTGCAAAGTCGCGGATAACATTATAGATGGCGATACAATCCCACAAATCGCCGCCCGGCGAATTGATTGTAATGCGTACATCCTCGCCAGCTCCAACTTTTGCAAGCTCGCTTCTTACATAATCTGGAGTAATGCCACTTGTGAAAAATCCTTCACCAATCTGCTTGTCTATCAACAGTTCAAACATAGTTTAATTTTCCTTGTGTTTAAATAAACTCGCTATACCGAAAAAATATTTTTTTATGCTTGTTAAACGCAAAAAGCCGCCCCTAAAAAGGAACGGCTTTGCGTAAAATAAAACTATTCAATCTGCTTTGCGTTCTTTGACTGAATGGCAGCAATAATAAGTCCGGCAATGATTCCCACAAGTCCAAAAACCATAGTAATTACAGTTGTCATTGTTTCCTTGCTGAATCCGCCAAATCCAAGCAGATACGCGCCCACGCCCACCAAGCTAACCGCAAGAACTGCAAGCCATGTTTTCTGTGTCTTGTCGCGTTTCTGCCAAAGCTGTGAAGTGGCAATTCCTGCGCCAAACATTGTAAGTGCAAAACCTGTCATGTCGGCAAGCTCAAACTTTGCAAAGTACGCAATAGCGACACCTGCAACAACCATCAGTAAACCAATGATAAGAAAAATATTCTTTTTCATTTTTACCCCCTGCCCATTTAGGGCATTTTTTATTATTTACAGGCAACGCCCGTAATTGCCTAAGCCTTGTATAAGCCGCCCAAAAGATTTTCACGGCTTCTGAATGCCAGCTTGCAGCCATCCTGTTTGAATCCGTCTTGTTCCAGAACGATAAAATATTTTGTGTTGTAGATTGAAACAAGAATGGCAACATGGCCGAATTGGTTTGTTTTGCTTGCACCCCAAATAAGAACATCGCCGCTGGAATAATCGGCAAGCGCATCTTCTTTAATGACTTTCAGTTTGCCAGGATTTTTAATAATATCTTTTGCACCCTCAACAGGCGGAAACTGTGGAACATCCAGAACTTCGCTGTAATACTGCCGTGCAAGATCTACGCACTGTGGCCCGAATTTTCCGTCAAAATCAACTTTTGTTCCAAGATACTTTTTAATAAACTGCGTCAAACTGATAGCCATTTTTCACCTCACTTTATTTTGCTTTTTCTTCAGAATTGCCTTCATACAACGCTTTCAAATCGTTGTAATCGTTTTCTGTTTCTTCATAACGGATCTGAAATTCCCTAAGCTGTATAATCCATTCGCCCGGCACGGTAACTGTATCGTCCGGGTTTCTTACATCGCCGTACAATTCGGGAAAAAAAGGAAAGTTCAGTTCCGGCAAATAAGGCTTTTCGATGTACTCAATTTTTGTGCTTGTGCAGCCCATTAAGAGCATTGCCAAGAGCATCGCCGTCATGCAAATTATTGATTTTTTCATCCGCTTCCTTCCTGTTTTTTCTTAAAATCTGAATAGTGCTTTCAAGTTTTGCCTGTTCAGCAATCGCCCTTGCAAGTTCCTTGTTTGTGCTTTCAAGTTTGCCCTGTGTTTCTTTTCGCTTTGTCTTTTCAGCCCGCCACAAAAAGAAAAGTAACAAAATCCCAACGAAAAGCACCGCCGTTAAAATCAAAAAAAACTTAATCATTTTTCTTTTTCCTTCTTCTTTCGTGTTCTTCGTAATTTAGCACCATTGCGCCAATCGCAAAGAAGCTACAAAAAACACAAAGAATAATTACTAGAATAGTTCCAATCATCGTTCTTCATTGCTTGAAGGTTTGTTTGCAATGGCATCACTCACTGCAAAACCGATTTTTTGCCCGGCGTTTACACCAAGATACAAAAGTGAGATGTAGAAAAAATCCTGTATTACAGCCGTTAAAAGCTCAATCGCAGTCTTTGCTTCCAAAATGTTTTTTATGCAGCAAATAATAACAACGACAGCAACAACAAAAGTAATCACACCCCAGACAATCCAGACAAGAAATTTTCTGCTTTGAAATTTGCTTGTTTTCTCTTTTTCGCCAGTTCCACTTTCTTTTTCTTCACTCATTTTTGCACCTCGCTTTTAAAAGATTTAAACTACTCACGTGAGTAGTTGAGATTCACTTGTACACCTCGCGTATTTTTACAAGATGTTCTATAAGTTCCTGTGTCCAGTTTTGCATCCTGTGTTTAAATTCCGCCGTCTTGAACTCTTCTTTCACGCCCAGCCCGTAAACCAGGGAACAGATTTCTTCCTGTTTAATTTCGATGTAGGCGTTTTTTGTGTTCAAATGGTTAAAGGTTATCCATTCCACAACCTTGTCATAACACCGTTCAAGAATATATTTTGTAAAATATCCGTTGTACTCGCTTTCGTCTGTTATGATTTTTGACCGCAAGCTCATAATGAACAAATGCGCCCATTCCACTTGTTGCCTTATAATTTCCCGCTCTTTTTGATCCTCACCAATCTTTACAGCTTTAGTGTGAATTGTTATCAGTCCGACTTTTGCAAGAAAAGCAATCAATGCAATAAGCACGGCTAAAAACACAAGTACCATCCATGTATTTTTACTTGTCAAAACTGTGCTTATTGCTTCCCACATTGCTTAACCTCTTTGTCTAAAATTTTCTTCACGTAATGCGGCAAATGCTGCCACACCATCGCATTAACTTTTTCATGCTTTTCAGTCCACCAGTTTTCACCGTCATAAAAAGCCGGAACTTCAACACCGCCTTCAGAACAAACCCACTTCATAGAACTGTCGTTCGGCGGCGTAACTTTCGCATCTCGCCATTCTTTTTGTAGCCGCTCATTCGTAATCATCCAGTCAAAGTGCGCAAGCGTGTAATAACCGCTTCTGAATCGCTCGCAGTTTTTCTTTTCCAGCTCCAGAAGTCCGCGCATCCTGTTAAGCTCTTTTTGCTGGTCAATAATCACGCTTACAAGCTGCTGTTTTTCCATCTGTTCAAGTGCCTTGTCTTCCGGCTCTTTTACAATCAAATCTTCCATGCCGTTCATTCTTTGCCCCCTGTGCCGCCTTCAGAAGAAGGGCTTGAACTTCCGTTCAGCTCGCTTTCATCGTTAATTGCTTCTGCGTCTATATCCGTATAGGCTGGCTTTCCGTTGTTGTCTTCGTCTACGTGCGGAATAAAGCCTGTGCGTTTCATCAAAGCCCGTTCTTTTTTCTGCTGTTGCAAAACCTGTTTTAACGTCATGCCGCTGTTGCGTAACGCTTCTTTGTCAAAAGTAGAAAAGCCGTTATCAACGGCAAGCTGGCTGGCTCTGATTTCTTTTTCGCGGTCAACACTAGGGCGGCTAAGTCCAAGCCATGTGCATTGAAGCCATGCAGAAATAACCCGCCATTTTGCAACATCGCCATAAGCCTGCAAAAAACCTGGCGCGTCAAGCTGACCTTGTAAAATTGCCTGTGTAATAAAAGCGTTGTAGATATTTTGGCAAAAAGCATCTGCATTCTTTTTTATCTGGCGGCTAAGATAAACTTCAAATTCATTGTTCGCCTGTCTTGAAGCTGAATAGTTGTTGCCAAATTTCAGCATCAAGATTTCCGGCGGTATTCCGTGCGTCCATGCAAGCCCGGAAATAATAGCTTCTTCAAAAGTGCGGTAATTCACATTAGGACGGTTTGTTGCAGGGCTTACAATCTTCTGGCCCGGATCCAAATCGTCAAAGAAGGTTCCCGGCTTCATTTCCCGTAAATCATCACCAATTTTTTTATCTGGAAATGGGTTATAGTCTTTTGGTTCGGCAGGTGTAGTTCCAACCGTAGGGCGTAACCGTGCCAGGCCGTCGCTAGGTCTTGCGCCTTTTGCGCTTTCCTGCGAACGCTCCACAAAGAAGGCAAGCATAGCGTTAATAACCGCAGCGCGTGTTTCAGCGTCGCGGTAGCGGTCAAGTTCTTTAAGCATATAAAGCGTATCAGCCAAAAACGGTTCGCCCCTGGTATCGTCAAGCAGTGTTTCGCTTCCGTAAACCATCCAGCTTATAAGCCGCCCCGATTTTTCGCCCCTTGTCGGTACACGCTCAAAATGAACATCGCCGTTAATTTCAGTACGAATATGAAAAGCAACCTTCTTCCCGTATTTGTCAAACTCTACACCGTGTTTAATCCAGTTGCCGCCCTTTGGTGTGTAATTATCCGGCGTTCTTATGTTATCGCCGTTTACCCACTGCCAGCGCGGTAAACCTGTTTTATTGTCAATGCGTGAAATAATGATGCCGTCACCGCATACAAGGCTTTCAAAGCGAACTTGTTCCTGGAACGCTCCAAAATTCTGTTTTTTCCCCCAGTCAAAAACCGCCGGGGTAGAAGCGTATAAATCAAACTCTGTGGAAAATTTTTCTGCGTAATCAGTGGCTTTTTCTTCCTGTTCGTCTTCGCTCTTTTTTGACCAGATAACAGAACCAACAGGCATAGGGGCAGCAACAAGCCCCGTGTGAATCTCATTCCAAAGTAGACGGCGGATAATACCTTTTGCATACAGGTTTTCTTTAAATAAGCGCAAGGAACGCTTGCGCAGCGTCCAGTAATCAACAAAAGTAAAATCAGTAATTGGCCCGAAACTTCCTTCAAACTTTGAACCGTTCCAGGCATCCTGTGCTAAATCCATTAAATACAGGTTGTAATTATCAAGTGTCTTTTCAATCATTTAAAACCCCGGAACAATACGCCGTGCCGCGCATCCGTTCATGCCCAGCGACCGTTCAAGCTGTGCAATCTCTGCAATCAGCTTTGACCGCCAGCTCATTAAATTGCTAATATCAGTTCTTTTCACCGTCTGCCTGTCCTGCCCGGTGTCAATCGTGTATTCGGCGATTCCGTCCGCGCCTTCCGGCGAATTAAAATAAGCAATGGCCGCGTCAATCTCGCCCAGAATCAGCCTGTCGTTTGCAAGCTGTTCAGTCCATAAATCGCGGCTGTCTTTGTTAAGGTATTTTTCTGCGCCCGGTAATAACATACTTTAAGCGTAATTGCTGCCGTAGAAATTCGCTATACCGAAAACAAATCTATTTTTAAGTTCTCTTATGCAATACTTTTAGTAACAGTTGCAAATCTACTGGCTGTGCTATAATAAAGAGCTATGAATAATTCAAAAGGCTTTAAGGTTGCTCGTGTAATCGGAATTGTTGAAATAGTTCTTTCTTTGCTGCTGTTTGTCGCAGGGGCTTTTCCTGTTGGAATCCCGCTTTTGCTAATCGGAATTTTTATTGTTGTTGGCTCCCGCAAAGCTCAAAAGAAAAATCTTGAAATACAACAAACCCCGCCGCAACTTCAGCCCGAACCGCCAAAAGAAAAGGAAAACACGCTGCAAACTTCAGAACAAGAATCTGACATCGCACAGGCAGCTTATAATTCAGTCATGGAAAAGCGCGTAGATTATGCGCCGCAAACTTCAGAACAATACACCCTTATTTATAAAGATGCCGCTGGAAATGAAACCCGCCGTGTAATAGATTTACAGGGCTTTATGTGGGAAGAAAATTTCTATATTGTCGCATATTGTCATTTACGCAATGCGCAACGGCAGTTTTCACTAGATAGAATCGTTAGTCTTTATGATTCCAGCGGAAATGAAATTCAAAATCCAAAAGAATATTTTTTGGCACTCTATAAACAAACGCCAAAATATAAAACCGAAAACGCACTAAAAGAAAAAGCGGAACAACTGTCTTTGCTTGTATTCCTTGCCCGTGCGGATGGAACAATGCGCAAGAATGAGCGTGAAATAATTTTAAAATATCTTGATTCACAAATACAGGGCCTTGATTTGGATGCATCGGAAAAGCGTGTAAAAATCCATGCAATGCGACTTGCGGGCATTCAACCAGATATTAAAAAACGCCCAGCAATGGCCGGGCGCAGAAAAACAAATACTGCTGTCTTGTGTAAATCAAATGTATTCACTGAAGAAAACACCCGACCCGATGGAAAAAGCAGCTTTTGAGAAAATAAAAGTATCGTTATCCACTAACTAAACGCTTATAAAACTATCGTTTAAGCTACTTTTCAACAATCTTTCCACATTTTAACATAACCGCATTCTTAACATATCCAGCCGGGGTAGTTCCAGCTTCAGCGGCATTCTTTTTAATCAGCTCCATTTCTTCCGTGCTTACGCGGATCTGTATTTTAAGCGACCCTGTAGGTTTTCTTCCGCTTCCAGCTCTTGCGCCGCCGCGACCGTCTTTTTTAGCTTCCGCTTCCATACTTGCAAAATTCCTCTGTATAGTGTTATTATAAAACAAATGCCCCGTTGTTAATGGGTCATTTGTTTGCTTTGCGGTTCAGCCCAAAAAACTGAACCGCATTTTTTATTATATTCCATTTTAGAAAAGTGTCAATCATTTTTCAAATAAAAAAAAATTCAACTACTCACGTGAGTAATTGCCACATTAGGTATAGCGAATTTTGCAAAAAAAAAACGCATGATATTTTTAGAGGTTCAATATGGCACAAATAAAACTTATGGATTCTATGGGCGAAGTTGTGAAGGATGTGGAACGCAAGTTTATTAAGGCTGGCATTGGCACTGTTAATAATCTTGCGGCAGTTTCTCGTAGAAATGCGCAAAGAAATATAGAGGAGAAATTTACAACAAGAAACAATTTCACAGTCAATTCCGTGGTTTTTGATAAATGCAACCCGAATGTTCAAACTCTTTCTGAAATAAAGGCGGAAATGGGACTTCTGCCAAAAGCGGGCTATATGAGACTGCACGAAACAGGCGGCGTAAAAACTGCCAAAACTGGCGCAAACCTTATTATCCCGACTACAAACGCAAGATTAGGAAACAATGCCTACAGGGTAAAAGAGTTTTATAAATACAAGAATGTCCGCAATAATTTTTTCCCACGAAAATTGAACGGCATGCCGTCACGCTCTAAACAAGCCCTTATTCTTGCGGCTTTTTATGCAGCAAAGAACCGTGGTTTTGTTCGGGTTGATAACATCTTGTATCAAGTGCGCAAGTTCCGACCTGCTGGCGGCCAACTCTTTTCTGCAACGCCGATTCTAAACATGAAGCATAAATCAGCATTCATTCCAGACAGACCGTGGATGAAGCCCGCTATTGAAAGAGCGGAAAATCTCACGCAGAAAATCTTCAATCAGTACATGGACAAGCTGAACTAAGACAAAAAATAACGCTTCAAACGAAGCGTTATTTTTTTTTGTTTGCTTTGCGGTTTATGCCGTCCGGTGAATGCACTGATTCACACGGCGCATAGTCTCTTGCTTAATCCATTCAACGGCGACTTTTTCACCCCTGCCGTCAAAATCCACCACGATTCCGCCTTTTTCGCACGGAATATGCACCCCAAAGAAAGGGAAGTTCTTGTTGTAGTTGATTGTTGTGCCTTGACCCCATTCCTTTATGCAGAAATCCGAAATTTCGTGAAATTCACTTTCGTTTAGCACTCTCATTCTGCATCTCCTGTGGTCACAAGTTCGCCTTTAAGTGTAAGCCCAAAGAACACAAGCTGCGGGTAGCCCTCAATTTTCTTCTGCTTGTACTCAATTCGCATTCCCTCAATCATCTGTAGCCTTCGCACAAACATATTGCGTGTCAAATGTTCCATGCTTCCGCAGAAAGATTCATAAGCAGTGTACAACTCTGAAACAAGCACCCACGCTTCTTCTTGATGGACGCAGCATTTTTCAACAAAACTTATAATCCGTGCGTCCTCGTCCATGTAATGCGAAATTTTCTCAAGACCTTTTCCCATCCGGCTTCTTTCAAGCCCGGCTTGAAAGACGGTGACAAAATCAGCGCTTGCGATATAGCCGCCGTCAACGCAGGATTTCACCCGCTCAAGAAAATTGCCGACCTGCTTGATTCTTGAAGCGTCCGCCCTGCAAAGTGCGACTTCCCGCCGTGCTTCAATTTCAAGCATCTTTGTTTCCGCTTCTGCATTCACGGAAGTGTAGGCACCTGTCTTTCTGATTTGCGGCAGCACTTCCGATGTGACCCACCGCTTGAACTTCTTTGCGTTCTCCAGCTTTGAACCGAATATAAGGGCATACAATCCGCTTTCATTTATAAAAGTTTTATTTGGATTTCCAATACCGTCGCGAATCGCGACGGTATTCTTGTCTTCTGCATCAACGTGTTTGGCGATAGCGTCTCTTGTATTGGTGTAGCCTAAAGCTGTTGCTACATCATTTCCCAGGAAATACGGTTCACCGTCTTTCTCTGCAATGCGAATCATACAGTCGCCGAAAGCAAAAATACTTAAATCATTCATGCCACCGCCTCCCGTATGTCTGCCACAAGCCCGCTTATTGTAAGTCCCAGCCGCCCGCAGCTTTCGCCGCTAAGGTTTTCGTTTGTCGGGATCCGCTGGAGCATCTCGCACAGCATAGCCAGCGTGTCCAGTGCAATTTCTGCGTTTTCCTTGATGTCAAACGCATCTTCTGCCGCTTTAGGGTGTACGGCATTTTCTTCGGTCAAGTTTCCCATCTTGAACCTCCGTTTGTGTAGTTTTTCAGTTCGGGCATAAAAAAGGCAGGAACTGACCCTAGCACGCACAAACACGTGCCGGAGACCTCGCGGTTACTCCACAGTTCCTGCCAAAAATTACAGATTTTGTTTTTCTATGCCTTTTTGGGCATAAAAAAATCCGCAGTATCGGCGCAGAATTTATCCGGTTTGTGCTTTGTTTTAGGGACTTTCAGTATAGCGCATATATCCCAAAACTTGCAATAGTTTAAAAGTTTTGCTTCCGATACTTTATGTGCTATTATCCTTTTATTTTAGAAAACTGTCAAGCGTTTTTCTAAAATAAAACCCTATTTTTCCCCCGGAACAAGATTCTGTTTTGCATATCTCCAGAAAACGCCCATGTCCAAAGCCTTTAGTCCGATTTCGTTTCTGCAAATATCATCTGCCAAAATCTCCAAAGCCGCCAAAGCATAAACGTATGTATCAAAGCCGTGGTTTGCAGCTCCAAATTTAGCCCGCCAGATTGTCTTCAACCATTGGCCCGTATTCTTGTCTATAACTTCAACTTTCTCTTCCGCTTCAAACATCTTAAAATAATCATCCCTAAAGTTTTCCGGAAAGTTCGGGAACCATGCTGGCTGTTTTTCGCCTTCATTCCATCTCAAAACATTCATACTGTTTGAAATTCGGTCTTTAAGTTTTCCCGTGTTTACATGGTATGCAAGCGGCAAGCCTATTCGGTCAAGCGTTGCGCGGCTGAAAAGTTGGTAAGTTTCACCGCCCTTAATCCAGTCCATACCTTTTGAAGCATAAACGCCCGCCGTAAATCGTGCCACAAAGGAATAAACCCAATCCGTATAATGGCCGGAATCAACAAGCGTCATTGCAATGCGGTAGTTTAAGCCGTCTTCATCGGTAAAAATGCCGTTTTCAATAATCTGTTCCAGCTCATCCCACGGGCCGCCGAATTGCTCTGTTGCTCCCTCGATAAACTTAAAGTCAATCGTGTATGTAACGCCGTTCATTGCAAAGCCTTTTATGTCAACATACAAACCGTTTTTCTGAACATCGACCGCACACACAAGAATAAGAATCGGGCTTCCGGCTTCTTCTCGCGCCATTCTGTTTGGAATCGTGCCGCGCGCAAAACCAAAACGCCTGTGCAAAACAGCTTTTTCATATTTGATTTGCTCGTTCTGTTCCTGGAATGTAAGCCCTTGTTTAAGGTTGCGGAAAACGCGGTAGCGTTCTTTGTCTCGCACTTTGTTTGCCTTAATATCCCAGCAGCCCGCCCACTGGCTTACATAGTCTTCCCAGGAAAACATTCCCGGCGGATTGTACAAAGCTGTAATGTGATAGCTTTCCGTATTTGGCTGAATCGGCTTTTGACTTGCCCGCCATTCACCTTTAGGAACAATAGCTGCCTTGTCGTAGTTTTTCATAATGCCGCCGCAATACGGGCATTTATAGCCGACAGTCTCTAAAATCGGCTCAAAGTTTTCGTTGTTCTCCCAGACAATGCCGCCTATCTGCTCTGTTTTATCCTCATTCCAGACCGCCCATTCAAGTTTCTGCATTTTGCCGCAAAACTTGCACGGAACGTAAAAATACTTCATTGTTCCGTTTTTAAAAAGTTTTGCAATCAAGCTGCTTCTTTCTTCGGTTGGTGTTGATCCAATAAAAAGTTTGCTGCTCGTAGGGTAGGCATCCAGACGGGCAACAGCCAAATCATAAATCGAACCTTCGCCTTTTACTTTTGCCTGCATTCCGTCTGCTTCGTCCACAAGTTCAATTTTGTAAGAAAAGTTTCTGAAACGGTTTCCGCTTCCAGCTCCAACGGCGTGTAAATATCCGCCCGGATATTCCTTTTTTAATCCTGTATCACCTGTATTCTTTGCGCCAGCCGCTTTTCTTGTCTGGCTGAAAATAAGATTTCTCAATCCGCAGTTGTCTATTGTCGGGTCAATTTTAGTGTTTACGGCATCACGGGCCATCATTTCATCTGGCAAAACATAAAGCTGCGGCGCAGGATTTTCGCCAATGTAATACATCATTATGCTTTCAAGCAGTCCTGTTGTAGCTCCAACCTGGTTTCCCTTCATAACATAAACGCGCCTTGTCGGGCAATCCGGCGCAAACTGGTCTACAATTTCCCTAAAATACGGGAACTTGTCATAGCTGAACTTGCCTGGAAAAGGTGAAAGCGCACGGTCAATGTAACGCACACTTTCAATGTATTCGCTCGGCTTTCTGTAGCTGCGCTGTGCCGTTAATCGTGAGAACTGCTCAATTAAAAAATCCACATCGTCAAAATTGATTTTAACTTGTGCCATAACCGCCGTTACTACTCACGTGAGTAGTTAAGAATTCATTGCATCCAGAACAAGCAGGGAGTTTTTAAGCTCGCGTCCGGCTTTGAAAGCTGCCACATAATGCGGCGGAATGTTTTTTGTTTCGCCTGTCTTTGGATTTCGTGCATTCTTTCTGCCGTTTCTTTTTTTTGCGTAAAGCGTGCCGAATCCTCGCAGCTCTATTGTGTTGCCGTCTGCAACCTCGCTTTTCATTTTCAAAATAATATGGTCAATAATTCTGGCCGCTTCTTCACGCCCGAATTTGTCACTGTATGAGTTATACAAATCTTCAGCCAAATCGGCCCTAACAATTTTCTTGTTCATATTTGCCGTCCTTGTAATCCTGTTCAATGCAAGCAATGTCACGCGCAAATGCCGTCAAATCCTCTTTCAGATTCGCAATCTTGCGCTGAATATCGTCTGTGTCTACTTCCGGCAGGGAAGCATCAACAAAAATCTTTTGAGATTTTCCCTGTAATCCTCTGTTACACAATGCTTGTATAACAGCGTTTGTTTTTCTCTGATCAATAATCATAAATCCCCCTTTATTACGTGCCAGGCAAACCGCAGGCGCATAATGAAATTCTTTTTATTGATGTAATCGCAAAATCCCCTGTAATGCCGGATTGCATCCCGTCTGTTTCTTCTGTACATTTTCTTGTTCTGGTTTTGGCTCATTCTTGAACGCTCCTTATTTATCAATCCAGACTAAGCCTGTAAAACTTCCGTCTGTATTATCAGCAGGGCCGATGTATAAAACAATTTTTCCCCATTGCTCAATAGCCATTTCCATACCTTCTTTATTTGCGTGCATAGTTCCGCCGTGTCCGTATGTTTCCGCACAAGTTTGCGCAGCCGTTGTGCAACCCATAACAAAATCAAATCCGTGATAAACCGCTTTGTAATTGTTGCGTTTTTCACTGATTTTAAACTTATTCCATAAGCTCAATTTTATTTCAAACCTCAAAAAATCATTCCGCCATCTACTTCAAACAAACTTTGTTGTTCGCAAGCCTGTTTGAATCTTTCTTCTTGCAATGCAAAAAAGCGTTTATCTATTTCTGTTCCGACAAAATCATAACCCATTTCGTGCGCCGCAATTCTGCTTGAACCGCTGCCTAAATGAGTGTCTAAAATCTTGTCGCCCGGCCTTGCAAATCTGCGTAAAAGCCATTTATATAAATCAACTGGCTTTTGTGTAGGATGGATTCTGTCTTGTTCACGATTAACAGAAACAACCTTTGCCGTAATATCAAAAGAAGTCCAGGCGAATTCACACATAGCAAAACTTACTTCTTCTGAAATTTCCGGTTTTTGCCAAATGATAAAACCTTTGCAGGGTGGTAATTCAAAATAATTGCCGCCCCAGATTATTTGCTGCTTACTTACCCTAAAAAGTTCTTTGAAGTAACCCTGTAGGGGGGGGGCAGCATCCCATTTTTGTACAACACGCTTTTTAATTTCGTATGTACTATTTTTCTTTCTTTTTCCCATATTTTCCGCAATACTAATTCCATACGGCGGATCTACAATAGCAAGGTCAAATGCTTTATCTGGCAGTAGCTTCATAAAATCCATGCAGTCCATGCAATACGCAATTTGTCGCCGCATTATTTGCCCCCTTGCTGTTGCAGTAGTTCCAGCTTGTCGTTCAAATCTGCAATAACTGCCGCAGATTCATCTTCTGTTTTGTCGTATTTGCCTTTTAAGCCGTTTAGTTCAGAAATAATGTGTTCTTTGCATCCAGCAATACAGCGTGTTAAATTGTCGCTTAAAACATTTATAACTTCCTGCCGCCTTGTTCCTTCGTCGCTGGAGAGTGCAAGAGCTATAACCTGGTCGCTTACGGCTTCCGGCACATCCAGCAGCTTGTTCATAAGCTGGTCTACAAAGCTGAAAAGCCGTGCTACAACAAAGTCTTTTGGTATTTGCAGCATTCGTCTTTCTTGTGTTTTTTGTTCGCGCTCGTCGGCGGCTGTTAAATCTCGCAAAATTTTTGCGTAGTCACCAATGCCCTTTACATCGCCGTAGTGTTTAATCAAATCACCAATCGTCATGTTCAGCATGGATGCAGCTTTGTTTTGCGCTGGCACTTGTTTTAGATCTTCTTTTGTGTTCCGCTCCGGCAAAGGAAGGGCTGTTGCAGGGCTGTTTTGGATTTCTTCTGTTGCCTGGTTTAAGGTTCGCTCTAGTTCTTTTGCTTGCAGGGCCGCTTTTTGTTTTTCTCTATGCTTATCTAAATACGCACGGTTCAGCGGGTTATCAGTATCTAGTTTGCCGCCGCTGTTTAGTATGAGAGTACCATTTTTTATTTTCCCGCTTATGGCCATACGCGAAACGCCAGCCATCCGTGCAAATTCCGCCGCTTTTACTTCCATTACAAAAATTGTAAATGTTGACAATATAACTCGCTATACCAATGTAAACTTTTTGTAAACCTAGCACAGAACATGGCACACAAAAAACAAAACGCACCCGCCGCCGAATAATTGCATATAGGTACGGGGATTTCCCAGTACCTTTTTATTGATTTTCTTTTTGTTTGCGGTTGGTAAATATCGGTAAAACAATTAAATATTTTGTTGGTAAAGTAGTAAAAGAATTTTGGTAAGAGTTTACAAACTTTTTTCTGAAACAAAAATTTAATAATATGTAAAAATTTTTTATTAAGAAAACTTTACACAAGTAATATAAATTACTTTACCATTTTACTATTAAAAAACTTATATAGTATTGTATTATAAAGAGTTATAAAGTAAAGTAAAAATGTAAAGTTTTGAAGATAAAAAAAGAGAAAAAAAATCATTTTTCATTTTTTTTTGATTTTTTTTTCTCTTTTTGGGTAGGTAAATTTTTTTTTAAAAAGCAAAAACCGCCACAGCGTTAATCAAAAAGTTTTTCTACAGCATCGCCAGTAGAAGCAATGTGCGCAAGCCCGTTTTCAACAGAAAATTGCGTATAATAATCAGTCATTGCAACATTGGAATGGCCCACAAGTTCACGCACTAATTCACCAGATAGGGTTCTACGCATTTGCGTTATGTATGTATATCTTAGTGAGTGGGGGCTTAATTTACGCCCTTTTTGTTCTATTCCAGATTTTAAGATTGCCATAGAAAAAGATTTTTCTGCCTGGTCTATTCTGATTGGTAAATTATTACAGGTAAATAAAAAATCATCATTTGTTTTATTTTGTTTTAATATATAGTTTTGAACTTGTGTTATCACGTTTTCTGGAAGTAAAACTATTCTTGCCTTTGTATCTAAAAGGGAGCCTTTTTTGTTAAAGTTTGTGCGCATTCCGTTTTTCTTACAAAATCCGTCTATAACAAGAGCTTTTTTGTCAAAAATAAACTGCCGGGGGGTTAAAGCTCTTGCTTCACTTAGGCGCAATCCTGCAAAAATGCAGCAGGTAAAAAATAAAAACATTGTTTCAGAATCTGTATAAGGGTTTGAGAAATTTTCTTTTAGAAAAAGCTGTTTTAATTCAATAGGGTAAAAAATATCTTTTTTCCGCGTCTTTGGCGCGAATGCCGGAAAGTTTGGACGCATTACCTTTACCCCGTACCATACAGCTTCATCAAAGATTTCGCCAAAAATGGAAATATATCTGGCTTTCCATGAACCAGACTTCTTTAAAGAAAAAAGATAGTTCCCGACTTGATCTACTGTAATGTCGGTAATGCTATAATCGCCCCATTTTTTTATAATATGATTTATATAAATCCTTCCGTCTTTTATCGTTTCTTCCACAATAGAGCGGCCTAATTGTTCACGGCGCATAAGGTGAGGGCTTCCAGGAATATACATATTATTTGCAATGTCTTTTACAAGCGTTGATTTTTCTTTTATTGCTGGCAAACTTGAAACAAAAGCCAACGCTTCAGCTTTTGTTTTGCAATTTTTGCAGATTTTTTGTCTTTGAATGTTACCTTCTTTGTACCAGTAATAATATCTTTTTGTAGATTTCCCGTTTTTACCAACAACTGTTTTTTGGAAAATATGATATTCCATGCCGAAAACCAACCTTTTATTTACATTTCATTAACATTTTTTAGCAGCTTTTTGGCTGAATTATACTAATTAGTAGTAATATAATAGTTTAATTATCTTTATTTTCGGCTAATAAAAACAATGTTTTAAGTGATAATCAATTACACCGTTTTTGCTAACCTTTGCTAAACAAAGATAGAAGTAAATATATAAGAAAACAATTTTGCTATAAATTGCTAACCCTTTATATTTTTATTAACATTTTTATTAACATCTTCTGCAAGCGCAGAAACCATAATTTCAATATTGTGTTTTGCAGAATCGTCTAATTTTTCTAAGCTGTTTATCAGATCTTGGTATTTACTTGTTAATGAACTTTCATTCCCTGCAATAAGCCAGTCGCAAGTAACATTCATGTATTGCGCAAGCTGCCAGATAAAAGCCCCGGATGGAATTTCTTTTCTGTTTCTCCAGCCGTAATAAGTGGCTTTTGTTTTTTCGCCATTAAAAGCATCGTGCATGAGCGCGTCTATTGTTGTGTTATTGTCTTTGACCCATTGTTTTATTCTGTCAAAAAAAGTTTCGTTTTCCATGCAATTATTTTCCGTTATGCTTATAAAAGACTTCTACAATGTCATTTATTAGAGCTGCGCTTTTTAAATCCAGTTTGTCTATTTGTGCTAAAAGTTCTTTGTATTGCGAATATTTATCATAAAAATTTTCTGGTTCTGTTTTCGGCTTGTTTCCTACCAGTGTATCTAGCGAAACTTCCAGTGCATCCGCAACTTTTTGAAGTTCGCTTAATGTCGGATTTGGATTGCCGTCTTTGGCAAACCACGCTTCAAGCGTTCCTTTTTTCACGCCGCTTCTTTCCGCAAGTTCTGCGTTTGTAAAACCGCGTTTTTTCTGAATCTCTTTTATCGTTTCCGCAACCATATTCACGGTTATTGTATCGGAAAAACAAAAAACTAAAAATAGTAAAAATACTAAAAAAAAGTTTTTTTCTAATAAATTAGTGTATTTACTATTGACAAAACGACATTTAAACCGTATATATGGAATTATGAAACACGAAGTAAATGTCGTTGAACAAAAATTCAACATCACTGTAACCGTATCTGCAAATGAATTAGCAGCAATTGACCGTTATTTACAGCCTTTATGTGGCAAGCGTGGGCCGTTTATTCGGCAGATTATTCTTGAAAAAGTCGGCTATAAGCCAGAAGAAGAAAAACAGCTGGAGCGTAAAGTAAATTGACTAAAGAAGAACTTGCGCTTGCGACTATCGAATTTAAATTAGACCAACTCACACAAAAAGTTGAAAGCCTTACTTCAGCTGCTAAAAAAGGGAAAGATCTTCCCGAATGGGTTAGTCTTGCGTTGGCTGTAGAAAAAAAAGGCGGCTGCTCTTTGGCAACATATCGCACCCGGTATTATTTGCAGCCTTGTTGTGGAACAAATAGCAAGTTGATTGGCGGCGTAAAATCTTGGCCTAAAGCTGATGTAATTGAATGGCTTGCTGTGGATGATTCAATGCTTGAATTGTATGCCAGGAAATACGGCATAAAAGTAATCAAACATTGACAGGGAGGGGCTTTTGTATAAAAAAGTTTTGAATCCAAAACCGCACCGCAACAGGTATTGCCGCCCGGTTTATGTAGACGGAATTAGATATTTTTCTCTTTGCCAGGCTGCAATAGATTTTGAATTCAGCTATTACCAGTTTTATACAAAAGTTATGAAAAATGACGGCCCGGTTACTTACAGCGGGCATAGTGTGGTCTTAGAAAGTTGGGTAAAAAAACACCCGGAATATAAACTTCCAAAACCAAAAGGAGATAAAGACAATGAGTGATTTGAACGCAGTTTATTTGCAGGGGCGACTTACAAAAGATGCTTCAGTAAATTATTTAAGCAATAACAGTTGTGTAGTAACACTTTCTTTAGCAGTAAATAAAGATTATCGCAATCGTACTACTAACGAATGGGAGCGGACAACCAATTTTTTTGATGTAAGTTATTGGGGTGATTCTGCAAAAAAAAACTTGCCCGAATACACAAAAGGCCGTGAAGTTTTGGTAGAAGCAGAATTGAAAACTTCTTCATGGGAAAAAGACGGTAAAAAATATTCTCGCACGGAAATTCGTGCAAGTCGTGTTAGACCATTGCGCAGACCAGGTGAAGGAAAAAGAACAAACAACGAACAGCCGCAGAATTCATATTCACAAGCCCCTAGTTATACAAGCGCACCGCCGCAGGCTCCAAACTTTGACGATATGCCGCCGGATGATATGGCGGACGAAGGAGACCCGGAAGGTGTTCCGTTCTAAAAACTTTTTATAGTGTTTTTTTTTGAAAAACGCTTGACAGATTTCTAAAAGTATCGTAACATATACTTGTAAACGGTTGAAAGTATCGTTTACAAAGGAGCAAACAAATGATAATAACAACGACTAACAAAAAAGGTGGCACGGGAAAAACTACCCTTAACACCTTGCTTGCAGAGTTTCTTTATCAACACGGCCAAAAAGTGTTGATAATCGGGCTTGACCCAAATTGCAGTATTTCTGAAGTTTACGGAAAAGTTCTGCAAGACCAAAATTCAAAACTTCTTCTTACAGGCCGTGAAGTTCAGCCGTATTTGCTTAAAGAACATACAAGCGGCGGAACGCTTTCAATTATTCCAGAAGATCTTGATTTATCTATGCTTTCAAATGTCATGGACACAAAATTGAAGCACGAAATCAAAAAACAGGGCTTTGCGGAAAAATACGACTACATCATTATTGACCCGCCGGGAACCTGGAACGCACAGACCCGCAACGCTGTTTTTGCAGCTGATACAATTATTGTAAGTGGCAAATGTTCGCCGCTCGACTTCAAAGCAACACTTCAGTACATGGACACATTGCAGGATTGCTGCCTTGAATCAGAAGTTTTTGTTGTCTGCAATGCTTACAACAAAAACCGTGACCCTGGCAATATTTGGGAACAGTACAAAAACACTTTTGGCGATTTTATGATTGAAAATCCTATTCCGCTCGTGAATAGCTTCCAGAAACTCGTTCAGAATCCAAATTATAAAATCCCTGTAACTGTAGAAAAGCGCATGATGAATTTTATTCAGACTGTAACAGGCAAGGAGTGGGCATAAAATGGCAAAGTTTTCAAACAACAATCTTTCAACAATAAAAATTCCGCTTGAACAAATCCGTGAAGAAAGCGGCAATGTTCGTAAGGAATACGACTGGCAGGAAATCGAAAATCTTGCAAAAAGTATTCAAGCAAACGGTCTTCTTAATCCTCTTACGGTAAAGCCGGGCGTAATTGAACCGGGCTTAGGTAAGAATGTTTATGAATTGATTTGTGGCCATCGCCGTTTACGCGCTCTTGCTCTTTTGCACAAACAGGGTGTTGATGTTGGACTTGTAGAATGTTGCATCCGCACAGGTGACACTTGGACGCTGCAAATGATTGAGAATATCCAGCGCACGGATTTAACCGCCCAGGATAAAGAAAACGCAATCCGCGAAATGCTTGAAAAAGGCCTTTCCCAAAAGGAAATAGCAGAACTTCTTTCAAAGCCTATCAGTTATGTTTCTGACATTGTTGCAGGAACCAAAGTGCGCGAACAGGCAGAAGCGGCGGGCGTTGATACAAGCTCGCTTAAAACTCGTGCGCTTGCGCAGCTTAGAAGTGTGAATGCAGAAGATTTGCCGGGCAAAGTGCAGGAACTTTCAGAAGCTGGCGGCACAAACGCCGCTGCAACAAAAATTTTGCACGACTATAAAGCCGAAACTAACGATTCAGAAATTGAAGCTCCAGATTTTGACGAAATGATTGAACCGTCTTCAATGTCTGAAGCTGATTTTTACGAATCTGAAAAATCTGAAAATTCAACTACTCATGTGAGTAACAAAAAAGAAGATTTTAGGCGTAAAAATTGGAAGGAATGGGAAGAACAAAGTTTGTATCAGTTAAGAATTGGAATTTCATTTGAAAATATTTCAGATGCGAAACGCTGCCTTGAACTTATACAAAATAATTTTCCAAACATTTTGTACGCAACGCACTTGTTTAGGTAGGTGAATTTATGCCGGAACCGCAGAAAGCCAAATGGCACTTTATTTATTCAGAAACTCTTAAACAGCGCATTGCCTTTGATGAAGTGTCCGGCTGGCTTTTCTGCAAAGACGGCACAAAATACAGTCCGCAGGAATTGGCAATTATGACTGACAACTGGCAAAAATCGCATGAAGTACCGCTGGCAGTTCATTTGCTGAAAAAAGAATTTGGCGGCGAAATTGTATCATGCACAGAAAAATAGCAACGGGGGGGGGCTTTTGCCCCTATGTGAAATAAAATGGACTTTTCAAAATATAAAAACAGCTTATTGCAATATCTCCAATACAAGGGCATTGAAGCCCAGCGCGGTTTAATCCGTTGTTTTAATCCGCAGCATGAAGATAAAAACCCCTCTTGCGAACTTTTTGAAGACCACTTCAAATGCTATTCCTGTGGCATACACGGCGACATTTACGATGCTGTAGAAATCTTGCAGGGCATAACAGACAAAGCCGAACAGTTCAAAGAAATAGAACGCACTTTTGGCGGCGCATCAACAGCCCCTGTTTTGCCTAAAAAATCCACTCCAAAAACACGCAAAACAGAAGATTTTGCGACTGATCCAGATTGTGTTAAAAAGCTGGAAGATTATTTCAAACGCCATAAATCACGCAATGAAGAAGTTACAAAGTATTTAAACCGCCGTGCGCAGATTAAAACAAACAATCAGCTTCAATCATACCCTGTTGAAGTGCGCGACCGCATGGTAAGCTATTTTTTCTACTGGCCCGGCTACACCATCGCCGAAGCTGAACTTGGCTGGCAGACGCTCGTTGGCGCGGGCATCCCCGGACGCAATCCCGAAAAAGGAAATAAAAGTCTTTGGGAAGCAAGCGGCGTAGTTTTTAAGGGCTTTTCTGGCTTTAAGCTCAATTATTATTTAGGCGGCAAAAGCAATAAAGTAAATACAAAAGGAATAAGCCCTTTTCCAATGCCAGGACTTTTGCCAAAAGAAAAACCTGTTGTTTTTGTTGAAGGTGAATTTGACGCTATCGCTTGCCGTGCAGCTGGAATTGAAAATGTATTTTCAACTTGCGGCGTAAATGGTCTTACAGAACCAAAAGCACAGGAATTTATTATTCCTAATAACATCCCGGAAATTACATTTTTTGCAGATAAAGACAACGCACAAAATAATTATATCGGTCAAAAAATGTTCGGTTTAATGCCTTTTGCCGAAACCGATAAATATAAAACCAGTATTCCCGAAAAACTCTTAAAAGCTGGATTTAAAGGGCAAATCAAAGTTGCAATTTTGCCGGATAATGTGCCATACAAAGACACAGACGAAGCAATTCTTGCAGGTCGTGCAGATCTTGTTATTGAAGCAATCAAAAATGCGCAGCTTTATAAAACACCAGAAGCAAAAAAAGAGATTCACGGCACTTTATGGCTTGATTACGATACATTAAGCATTAAACGCTTGCGCTCGCTTCTTAAAAAAGTTGAATATAACTCACTGGACGAAGAAGACACAGAACTTTTTGCGCTTGCCTGTGTTAAGGCTTGCAAAAACAAAGAGACAATAAACGAAATCTTAAAATGGGGCGAAGGTAATATAACTGTTAAGCAGCTCGAAAAGAAATCAAATATTACCCCTTATTTTATCCTTGAAATATGCGAAAAATACGGTGTTTCAAACTACTTGCGCCGTGAACTTGAAAAAGCACTTATTCCGGCAAGTGAAATCTTGCGCAACATAAAAGAACAGCAAACCATTGTTTCTATTGATTATGACAAAATGGAAAACGATGTTAATTTTTTGCAGTTCCTAAATACGCAAGGTGTACGCTCTGCCGCTCTTACAGTTGCATCCGTATTGCAGGGCCGCTTAATTTATGTTGAATGTGAAAAACGCTGGTATTTTTTCAACGGCCATGTTTGGGTTCGTGAACCAGATGCGCCGGGAGCTGCTTACACAATCCTTTTGAATCTCATGCTTAAATATCTTGAAAAGCATTTTGACAAAAAAAGCCTTATAAACGACCTTGTTAAAAAGCTGGAAGGCCGCCGTTTCCGTGTAGAACTTGCGCAGGATTTGTCCGGCTTAAAACCCGATGTATTCCGTGAAAATGTTCCTTTTGACGGCCCACAAATGCGCGAAACGCTCACGCTTTTAGATTGTGTAGTAGACTTTTCTGGTAAAGAAATCGAATACCGGAAAAGCCGCCCGGAAGAATACCGCCGCGAAATGCTGCCATACAAAGAAGAAGAATTACGCAAAGCTGGAAAGCCGGAAAAGTTTCTGGAGTTTATGAAGGGCAATTTCAAAGACGAAAAAACGCTTCAAACCCTGCTTTATTATTTGTCGCTCATTCCTAGCCGTAACACTGGCTTTAAGTACGGCGGCATTTTCTTGGGAAAAGGCGGAACGGGTAAGTCTACAACCTGTAACATTGTAGAAGAAATATTTAAAGGAATGTGCGCCCGTGTAAAATCTGATGTACTTGTTTCAACAGGATTCAAACGCGCAAGCGGAAACGAAGCAAACCCAGAAATCGCAAAGCTGGAAGGAAAATGCTGTGCGTTTGCCCAGGAAACCGCCCGCAACGCTTCACTTAATACATCTTTCTGGAAAGAGCTTACAGGCGGAGACACTCTAACAGCCCGTGGATTGTACCGCGATCCGCACGACTTCATTCCAACTGCGCAAATTATTATTGCATCAAACTATTCGCCAAACTTTGACGCTCACGACGAAGCTGCAATTTCTCGAATGGTTGTAATTCCGTTCAATATCCAGCACAAAAAAGGCGAAGGCGGCAAAACGGCAACAGGTTTTATAAACTATTTACGCCCGGAATTTCCGGCTGTTGTCAAATATTTTATGGAGCTTTATATAGATTTGAATGTTAATCTGCATGGTGAAATTCCGCTTTCCCCGGAATGTGAAGGCTATAAAGGCCGCTATATCGAAGAGCAGAAAACAGACCTTGATAAATTTGTTAATGATTGCCTGGTATTTGATTTGTCCGGCGGAATCTATACAGAAGTTCAAAAGGCTTATGAATGTTATTTGAAATACTATGGACTTTCAGATGAAAGCAAGGAAGCCTTGACTCGCAATAAGTTTGTACGCTTGTTAAAACGCGATTATCGCGAAATTGACTACCGCCAGAAGAAGATAAACAACTACCCGGAACTTGTTTTCTTTAATGTCAAACTGTCTGAACAGGGCTTGCAAACTTTGAACGAAACCGCGCCAGCCCAGCAACAGAGTGACGGCACTTTGTTTGGTGATAGCGCAGAAAAAACGCAGACAAACGGCCCCGCAACACAATTTAAGCAGCGACCACCAACCTATGCACAGCCGCCGGAAGAACCCGATTGGGATTCAGACCCGGATGATTCAAACAGCGAAATGGATATATTTTAATTTTTGAAGATGGAGAAAAATATGGATGAAATTTTGAAAATGCAATTTGATAAAATCGACAATTATTTTTTTATCATCCAATGTCTAGCCGAACGTGCTAACGATGAATTTTCTATTGCAATAAAGCAAGTGTGCCAGGACGCAATGAAATACTCATGGAGCGTACAAAAGACATTTGAGTTAGAAAATAATAAACCGGGGGCTTAAATGGAACTACAAGAACTTTCAGCGGCGTTAAAAAAAACTGCCACAATAATTGATGTTTTTCTTGAAAAATCAGAAACAAAAAGCGGTTTTGAATGTGCCAAAGAATATGTAAAAGAAAACAAGCTGGAGTACATCGAAGAAGAAATAATGATGGCTTTTAGGAATGGTTTTCATACTGGCGTAAAACAGGAAAGAAGCGGAAAATTCAAGGAATGAATGAAAAATGAGATATTACAAACTAAATGAAATATATGTGGAATACGACGAATTGCGTGGAAATTTTTATCATTGGAACCCTGTTACTAGAATAGGAATGAAAGATAAAATTTCTGAACGAACGGCAAGAAAGCTGGTGGCAAAAATTTTAACCCCGATTTTTGAATATGAATTTAAAGAAATGTTTGATCATGTTGTATGGTTAAAAACACCGGCATTTGAATATATAACGATTGAAGGTTGTATAAAAATATAGAGGTTGAACGATGAAAGATTACCCCGATTTTGACAAACTTGCAGAACATCATTTGCCTTGCCCGGATAACTACGGCGGCTGTGATTTTATCGACACAGAGCATGAAGAATGTATTGTTTTGTTGGATGGTTTTTGCCCTGTATGTGGAAAGAAAATCTGCATAGAAGAAGGTGAAACCGAACCAACACCCGAAGAGTGCTGGCAAGCATTCAAGCAATATTACCCTGGTGATTATGAAGAAGCAATGAAAATAAAGAGAGGTGAAAAATGATTTTATCCAACGGCAAACCTATAGAACGCACTCATAGCGAACCACTTGCAATTTATATTAGCGGCGGAATTACAGGCGTGAAAAATTGGCAGGATATTTTCATGGCAGCCGAACAAGATTTAATGCTGCATTTACACGCTCGATTTTTTATATTTAATCCTGTGAAAATCGCAAAAGATTTAGAACGTTCTTTCAAAGTAAATATAGGCAAAATGCCGGATTATACTGATTATATGAGAGAAGATATAAAAATTCTTGCAAGGTGTAATGCTATCTGTATGCTTCCCGGCTGGAAACGCTCAAAAGGCGCACGGCTTGAATATCGCATTGCAAAAATCTTGAATATGCAGATCTTGGAGTTTCAGCCGGAATAATGACCTATGTTTCAACTTTGCCAATCGTGCAAAAAAGAGATGAATCTAAAAACGGCTCGCAAATAATACTTACAATTTATGCAGCGCAAAACGGCTTTGTCTACAGCATAAATTGTAAGCTGCGCCGTTTTGTCCGCTCGTACTATCCCATCGAAAAAGAAACAAAATATCCGACTGAAAAAGACGCACAACGCGCAGCAGTTTTCCGCATCCAGTCATGGATAGGAAACAATAAAAAACTGAAAACCCTTCTTTCTGATTTTGAAATTGCCAATTACCAGCAACCATCTTTATTTGACGATTTATAAACTTTTTTTTTGAAAAACGCTTGACACTTTTCTAAAAGCATAGTAATATAATCTTGTAAGCAAGAGAGCTTACAAGGGGGCTTCTTGTAAAAAAGAAGAAGGTTGTTAAAGGGCATCGTAGAAATACGAAAAAGCCCACCAAGAAACCTAGTTTGGTGGGCGTTGGGATTAAGTTACTGCAATGGATGGTAGCCGCTGTAGCAACTTCAATCATATCAACAATCCTTGAACACTACCTGCCTATTTGGATGGGGTGGTAAACAAGGCGGTAGCAGAAAGTTTTTCTGCTACCATTTAATCTATCGGATTTTTATTCGGGGGTCAATATGGTAATTATTACGACTTTGGTTGCTCTTGTTGTTTTTGCTACATTTGAAGTTTTATCATTAAAATTTCATTGGGCGGACAAGTGGCTTGCCTTGTTCGGATATACCCGAAAAGACAAGAAAAATTAAAAACTACGGAAGACGAAAATAAGCCGTCTTCCGTTAATTTGTTAAATCCATCTGCTGATTAAAAATTGCTTGCATATCACGCGCCGCAACTTCTGAAGCTGGTTCCAGCCATTCTTTTTTAGGTGTAATGGTTTGAGTGTATCTCAAATTCAAGATTTCAGCGGATCTAAATTTTACATCGCCGCTTTTTGCCTTGCGAAAATTAGAAACCTTAAAAATAGAATTATTCATGCGGATAAACCCCTGCGTTTTTGCCGCAACAAAAGCACGGGCAACAAGCGCAGCTTTATGACTTGAAAATTTTGTTGAACCGCGAACAATCCGGGGTTTTATGTTGTTGTAATAATAAGCCCTGCGAACTGGTTTAGAGTTTGAACCGCCGCGCGTTATCGTATTCGGAATAATAAGATTGCCGCCGTTTTTATTCCTTTTTACGCCGCCTTGTTCCTGGCGTGCCATATATCCGGCTTTTTCAGTAGCTCCAACTTCGCTTTTTATCTGATTGAGAGTTTGCACATTTTGGCCGCATTGTGTGAATTGAATCTGTCTTGTGGTAAAATTATTGCGCAGCGTGAAATTTTGTTGCACATTTTGGATGGCGTTTTTCCTGGCATTCGCTGCAACAATATTTACAGTGTTTATTCCGGCTTTTATAAAGCGTCTGTGAACATCGTTTGTTACTTCATTTATGGAACTTAATATTTTAACCGCCATATATTCAGTATGCTTCAGTTTTCTTGCAGTCGCTATACCGATTTTTTAAGCCCTCGAAAAGAGGGCTTTTTGTTTAAGCAATTTCTGCAAAGTTTGTTGCAAAAACTCTTGCAAGCTGCCATTTGTACTGTTCGACACTTGTTGCGTTAATCTTTAACGAACCGCAGTTTGAACCATTTTCGTAACAAACCATATAAAAGCCCCTGTTGTCTTTATAAAGCACATATTCAGAATTGCCCTTTTTAATGTGCTTCTGTTCTGTTGCTAATGCAGAAGCGATTTTTTCAACTTCCGGCATTTGAGCATTCATCATGTCGGACAGGGTTTTGTAGTCATATTCAACTCTTATGTAAGTATTGCCGCCGGACAGCATCTCGCCTGTGTATTCGTCATAGTCAACATGATTAAAAGCCTTGCAAACTTTTTCAACAGCTTTTATATCTATTGATAAATCCCTTATTGTGATATGTGAATAATCACTATAGCCGCAGTTGCCGCTTTTTACAGAAACCTGCTTGCTGTTAAAACCAAGTTTCTTTAATTCAGCTCTGATTGCCGCGCTTCTTTCTTTGTTTGAATAAAATCTTGTCATTTGTTTGCTCCTTGTAAGCGATACTTCTAATCGCTTACAAGGATATATTACGATACTTTTAGAAATGTGTCAAGCGTTTTTCAAAAAAAAAGTTAAAGAATATTTTTTTCCTCTGGTCTGTCTATCAGAACAAACTTCAATGCTTTTAATAAATATTCGCAGTACCATTTATAACTGGCCGTACCCTGGCAATGTCCTACACGGCTTGCCGTACTCCGATAAAAGGATAAATCATCAACTTTGCCGTCCTTCCACGATTTTATTGTTTCTGCGCTTCTATCTAAGGCTGTTTTTCGTATGATTTTATAATCCTTGAAAATCCTATAACCCACAAATTCAAATCCTTGTGAAGTTACACCAATAAAAGTTTTATCATTCAGTTTCAAGAATAATTTTTCTTCCAGGAACCGCGCTATTTCAGCCCAGCAAAACTTTAGATATTCCATGTCATTACTGAAGATTATAAAATCATCCATGTATCGAACATACGCCTTTGCTTTAAGTGTATGCCGGATAAAATGGTCTAATTCATTTAAATAAACATTTGCTGAAAGCTGACTTGTTCTGCATCCTTTCTTTATGCCTACGCCGTTGCAATCTTTCATAAAGATTGTATGCAGCAGCCACATTATTTCAGAATCATCTACAAAGCGTTTTAAATATACTTCTTCAAGCGGCAAAACTGGAATACTGTCAAAGAATCCCTTAATGTCAAAATATACAAAATGAGAATATTTGTTTGCATAAAGCCCGGCTCTATTCGCTGCATCCAGCGCGCCTTTTCCTTTTCTGCAAGCATAAGAATCGTAATCCAGGCGCGGTTCAATATATCTTTCAATCACCCTGCAAACAGCAGTATGAACAATTCTGTCTCTAAGTTCTGGAGCGCAAATTAACCGCTTTTTCGGATCATAAACCCAAAAATAGCAATAGTCGCCAGGAATGTATAAATGCCAGATTAGTTCATTTTGCAATTTAATCAACTCTTCTTCGAGGTTGCTTGCAAATTGTAATTCTTCTGGATAATACTTTTTATCCTGTATAGTTTCATAAGCTGCACAATACAAATTCTCAAAGTCGTAAACTTCACTAAATATAGGTTTATCCATCATTATTCACTTAAAAAATAACCAGAAAAGCGCGTAGCCTTTCTGGTCTAAGACTTTAGCACAACAAATGCCATGCAAAGGCAGCTGAACTGACGTTAAAAATAAATCGTCACTACGCCGTAACCGTGATTAACAGCGTATGCCTTTTTCTTAACAATTTACATTCGTCACAGGCAAGCCGCGCCCCGATGTTCGTGTTGACGTTCCACGGGTAGTTGTTCGCGTTCACAGTGCGAGGGCCACAATGAACGCCGTTGTTCCAGTTGTTACCGCAAATCAGCGCAGACAAACCGTTCTCAAACGGCAAATATGCCAATTTTGTTTCAGCTGCCGTTTCGTAAAAAAAAGTTAGTTTTTACGATTGATAAGACCGCCTAGAATCTTACCTATCTCTGCAAGACGCTTTACTGCCGTTTCGTAAGTTCGGGTTGAGAGATATTTCTTTTGACGCATACGCCGGATATAGATTTTAAGCAGCTCCAAATTGGTGTCTACTTTATACCAACCCGGCATTTTGTCACGGGCTTTGTTTGTTATCAAAATCAGTTTTATCGTGTCTATCAAAGTGTTTTTAATTTGTGCGCACCAAGCCGATTTTTCAAACGCTGGAAAGCGTTCTATAATCGGCTCAAAGTACACATCAAAATCGTAGAATTTCTGAAAAAGCAACAGATTCCACACACTCCCGGCAGGGTGTTTCTCTTGCGAAAAATCCATTTGTTACCTCACAAAGAAAACCAGATATTCAGATAAACAGAAAACAGAACGCGGCTACGCCGCGTCACAGGCAACCCGCGCCCCGATGCCCGTGCCGACGTCCCACGGGTAGCTGTACGCGCTCACAGTGCGAGGGCCACAATGAACGCCGCTGCTCCAGTTGTCACCGCAAATCAGCGCAGACAAACCGTGCCCAAACGGCAAATATGCCTGGCCCATGCCGGAACCTAAAACGTTCTGCCAGTTCCAGTTTGTAGAATCCTGTCTGATTGAATAATCAGAAGTCCATTCTGCAACATTTCCGGCGCAGTCGTGCAAATTGTAAGCACTTATTGCATAAGGTTTAACGCCGTTTGCAGTATCGCGCTTGCCTGTTGATGTGTTTACGCCTACGCCTGTATAAGTTCTGCCTGTATTGGTTGTTTTAGTCCAACCATAATTATTTGAACCGTCTTCACCCTGCGGGCTGCCAAAAGCTCCAGCAAGCCATTCTGAATAACGCGGCAAACGCAAGCCCTGTTTATGCGCGATTTCATTGAATGTAAACTGGTTCATTCCTTCGCTTCCAGTAACAGGAATTGCGCCGTATTTTGTAGCAAGTTTTCCGCTCTTTATATGCAAGCCGTTTGTGCCGCCCATAAAAGAAAAGGCTTCTTCTGCGCTTGCCTGGAATGCACCCATCCAAATGCCGTTCACTTCGACAAGTCCAGAATGTGAAATTTTAGGCTTATGCTTCAAATCCCAAATTGAATTAGGAACAATGCCGACTGTTACATTGTCCTGCCATTTTGTGCCGCTTGATCCAAACTTGTTTCCGGCTGAATCAATCGGAATCCAAAGCCCGTCATTTGAAACCTTGCGGATAGAACCATAATAAAAATGTCCGACCTTGCGTGAAGTCAAGGCTGTTGAACCGTCCGGGAAGCTCTCGTTTTTAGAAACGACAATTTCCGGGCTTCCGCCGTCCATGCAGATATAAACCCAGTAATCAACACCAAATTCAAGCTCATTGCCTGTATCAAGCAAACTTGCAGGGTCGAAAGTGAATTCTTCACGGTTAATTGTCTGAATCCATGTTTCACCGTTCCAGATTGGAATTCCTACACCTTCAGCAAACTTCAAAATGTCTGCGTCGTATTCAAAAGGGTTCTGCTTTTCCAAAAAAGCGGCCTTTACAGATTTAACATTGCCGCTTTCTGGAATGCAAGCAACTGAACAATCGTCAACAAGGTCTTTGTATAAAGTTAAACTCATTTAAGGGCCTCCATCATGTTTTCAATTTCTTCGTCTGCAATTCCAATCCTGTATTTTTCAGCAGCCGGATTGTCTACAGGTTCGTAGTCTTCCGGGGTCTGCTCTTCAACAGGCTTTGTTTTGCTTTCTTCTTTCAAAACGTTCATGTAGTGATCGTCGCGCAAATGCTGCAAACGACTGTACAATTCTGTTTTGCCCGTATTATGCTTAACCGCATAATCAACAGCATTTTGCCAGTCTTTCTTTGTCTGGCAATACTTCGGTATTCCTACCATGCTTAAACTCCTTTTGCGGTAAGCCGCAATTTATTGTTTTTTTATGATTCAACTTCTGCAAACTGCAAATTTACTTTCATTGAATCATAGTCATTCCATTTTCCAACACCCCATTTTCTTGTTCCCCATTTTTTATGCCGGGTTCCAGAAACAATTTTTCCGTTAATCAAACGGCGGGGGTAAATGTGCAAGCCGTCTGATTTGCATTCAGTTCCAAACGGCAAAAACTCTTCATAATTTCCGGCTGGCGTAACAATCGCGGCATAAGTTTTTTCCGCATCGTATTCAATGTTTAAGTCGTTCCACGGAATAAGCGCGTCTGTGCCGGATATTTCCACGCTAAAAAGCCTGGAAGAAAAAGCATCGCTAATGATTTTTAAAAGTGCATCTAGCAAGTCTGAATTTTCGATATTATCCGGCTGATTGGAAGGTGTGCGCTCTGTTCCGTTAAACGCTTTTTTGAAAATTGCCTGCCTTGCTCCGTGCAAGTCGTTAAACAGCATAACGCGCCACGGCGTACCGTCCGTACTATTTGGCGTACTTGCAGCAACGGCTTTTCCATACGGGTATTTTTCATCTGTATCATCCCTAAAGTCTGTGTAATTGCCGTCAATTTTAATCATTGTTTTGCTCCTCTATCCATTCCACAGCCATTACCGCAACAGTATGCACAGGTTTAATGCGTAGAATCAGATATTCAATATAGTTTTTATAAAGAATTGGAATTTGCAGCTTTTCGATATAAAGAATTTCATTGCGTGAATTTCTTACAACTCTTTTGCATACATAAAAACAGAATGCCCAGTAATCCGCGTCATTCGGAATTGAATACGGGCTTGCAGTGTCGTTGCGCAAAATTGTAGGAATAAAAGTTTCATCGCCTTCGCGGTAATCGCAGCAGGCTTTTGAGTTTCCGCAAACCATAACCGAATTGTCGCAAACGCAAAAATAAGCAATGTTTGCCTGTCTAGGATTTGCGCACGGGATATTTTCTTCTACAATGATTTCCGGGAAAATTCCTTGTAAAACCGATTGTAAAAAATCTTTGCTTTGTCCGCCCTGGTTCATACTCCAAAGTAAAGACAAAACTTTCCTGCGTTGCTCTAATTCTGCTTTCGTAAAAATTACAGTGAAAACGTCTTCCCACTTCTTCAGCTCGCGCGTAGAATCAGCGAAATAGTCCATGTAAACATTTTCAATCTCTGTGCGTAGTTCTTCCGGCAAAACCGCAATGGCTTCAAACAATCGCCGTAAATCGGTTTTATTTGTGATGTTCCATGCAGGGCCGCTAGGAAGAAGGTGTTTAATCGCATCTAAAAAACTAGCCCTCATAAATCACCTCGTTTATATAAAGGTCGCCTAATGCTGCAAGCTCACCTTTTCCAAGCGTGTATTCAGCTATTACAGGCCCGTTAGTATTCATTGTTACAGTGTCAAAAGTTGCTTTCATACTTAAAGCAATGCTGTTTACTGTTGCAATAAGAGAATTACGCAGAATAGAATCTGTGCGGTTATTATCATTGCTTAAACCTCTGATATAAGGCTCTCTGTTGTTAAAATAAGTTTCCAGCTCTGATTTAAGCGATTCGCCAAAATCTTGAGCTGTAACGCCTGTAAGCCCTGTTACATACACATTAAAATGTGTGATACGAACAGCTTTAACATTCGGGTAAGTTTCATTTCCTTGTGGATCCAGAATAGCTGTCAACGGCTTTCTGTTTGCAGCTCCAGTGTCCGGGTCATAAGTACACGCTTTGCCAACCGCAATCAAAAGCGCAGAATCTGGCACGCGCGTAGGGTATAAATCTGTAGTTCCGGCAACGTATATAATTACGCCGCCCGGTGAATTTTCGTCATTATATGGGTAAGTCTGTAAAACGCCCGCAACATCGTAAGCCCAGATTCTGTAATCTGCCAAAGCTCCGCCCTGTGGCTGTGTGCTGTATCTATTCACAACGCGCCGCCTGTAGCTTTCTTCAGTTTCATCGTCTGTGCCTGTTACTGTTGTTTCTGCAACTTCAGCATTCTTTTCTGCGTAATCAATCGGATTTACAAAAGTTAGAATGTCACCGTCTGCAAGGTTTCCGTCAATTCCAGTTTCTGTACAATAAACTTCAACCCGCTTTTCGTCTTCGTCAAGTTCCACGCTTTCAGAAACACAATAAATAAACCCTGTAATATCGCTTTTTAATTGAGTGCCAAGCGCAATAACCTTGTTTTCAGCAAGTCTTTTAACAATTATAACGCCCTGCCACGCTTTGCCTTCCATCGGGCGTTGAACTCCGAACTGATCGCCAAGTTTAACCAGTGGGCGTATTGTATGCCCTAAAACATTCACTTTGCTATAGCTTGCAGTGTCCGGGAAAATCTGAAGCAAAAACCATCCGCACAATTTGAACGGAATTATATAGATAGCAGACAAAACTTTTGCAAGCACAACAAGAAACGCTTTTGGCAAAAGTCTAAGCCTGTTATTAAACTTTTCCTGCAAGGAAGTGAGTATTAAGTTATAAACATAATCAACAGTTTTATTCTCGTAAGCCATCTATTGCCCCCTGCCATTGAAAGCCGTATGTATCTTTAAGAACGTCTGCGCCGTTCTTTGTTGTATGAACTGTAAGTTCCACTTTTTTTGCGTTTGTTGCAAAAATTGCAGTTTCAATTTCATCTGCAATTCCTTCTTCAAGCATCCAACCTAAATCATCTTTTACAGCTGCTACCGCCTTTTTTATGTTGTTTGAATTAAGCGGCAAGCCGTTTACAATCGCATAAAAAGAAGAAACCAGCTTTTCATTTTTCTTTGTTCCTGGAATAAGGTTGCCCCACCATGTTTCATTTTCACGCCCTGCGCTGTCTCTTGCGTTTCCGCCAAATAAAGACAGATAAACCGCCGTAGAAAAATTACGGCAGTCTTTAACAAGCCCATCTTCTATAACAATGTTTCCCATGCCGTCCGCACCGCTTAAAAGTACATCTCCGGCAAACTCTGTTTTGCTCAAATCCATTTATTCTATCTCGCTTTGAATAGGCGACGGGTTTTTTGTTCCCGTTGCTTGTCCTGCAACAGCAATAACAACTTGTCCGCTAGGAATTGTTATTTCCGCATCGCTTTTTATGTCATCAAAAATCTTTGTTACAATTTTCTGCCATAGTTTTTCACAGCTTGCTTCGTCTGAAACTTGCATTGTCTTTATCAAGTTGTAAACTGCGCTTCCTGTCTTGTTTCCGTCTAATGCCATAAAATCCCCTTATGTTCCGCTTACGTCCGTGCCACATTGCGGCGCACCAGTAAACGGGCAAACAGGAATTGCACAGAACGGGCCTTGCCCGCTAGGTGTTGCAGTTCCCTTGCATTTAAGCGTTCCGCCTGTAAGCTCCATTTGCTGCGCTTTCAGTGTCATTTTTTGCGACGCTGAAACCTCAATATTTGCCTTGCTTTCAGTTTTCAAATCCTTTTCAGTTGTAACGCTTATTTCTTCCGGCGTTTCAAGTTTCACTTTGCCGTCGTTCAAAAGCGATAAAACCGCCTGCACTTCGCCGTCTTCATTTCTTGAATACAAAATCTTTTCACCCGGCTTTGCTCCCTGTGAAGCTGTTAAAACACCAACGGCGGCAAACTTGCCGTTTCCGTCTATGCTTACAAGAATAATTCTGTCGTCTTTAATCGGTGGCGAATCATCACCGCTAGGGGCAAAGGTTAAAGCGGTCTGGTTGTAGTTCAAACGTGTTTCAATCACCTGTTCAATGTATTTGTCAATTTCAGCTTTGAGATGTTTTCCTATTCTTCCCACGCATAACCCCCGTTTAATTCGCCCGTTCTGCTTCCAGGAATAACCAAAGAAAAAACGGTTTGTTCGCCTTCGCTTTCGCTCCGTTTCAGCTGCACTTCATCAACTTGCAACTTTGTTTCCTTGTAAATCTCTGCGTCCGGCGCAAGTACACTGACCATCATATTTTTGCGGTACAGTTTGCCGTTTTTATCCCTACAACCTGCAACAGTAAGCGTGTATTTAACCGCACTGGCAAACATGCGCCCTGCCATTGCCTTAACTGCATTTTCAAGCCCTGCTGAATCCACGTCCTGCATGACTTTGGAATAACAGCGCAAAACACCGTGTTTAATCAAATAATCGTTTTCAAATGTATATTTTTCAGAATCATTGTCTGCATCAACCTTTGTAAAACCTGTTACATGGCTGTACATTTTCTGACCGTCCAAAGTCGGAACGCAGGAAATAAAAGGCTGTTCGCCTTCCTTAAAAGTTGCGCTTACTTCTTCCTGTTCCGGCTTCCAGATAAGTAAAGAACCATCCTGCGCATTGGAAAGAAAAACGCCGCGCTGTTCGGCAAGTTTTGTAAGAAAACTTAAAATCTTGTCTTCCGGCGCAATTTCCACGCTTTTGAAACTGTCTCCTACATCAACTTTAGTCTGTACATTAACGCTGAATGCGCCAGCAATGTTTTCTGCTATCTGCTTTAAATCCAAATCGTTGTATTCCGGCGGGTAAAGAGAATCCGGCAAAGTTGAATCATTAAGAACACCACAAAGTGGATAGCCCTGCACAGTTATAGTCTTTGAATCCGGCGAAACATTCGGAACCGCTGGCAAAAGCCGCCCCTTAAAAATCAAATCGCCGTCAAAATAAACTTCACATTCCTTATAAGTAAACGGTCTGAACAATTCCCGCAAATCCTTGTTTGTGGAATCCCAGGTAGAAGAAAAAGAAAAAGCGTCAAAAGTATCGACTGAACAAACAACCGTGTAACCTGTAAAACCAGTAAACTTTTTTCCATCGCAAAAAATGGCAAGGTCTTTTTTTGCCTTTTCGTCCAGAACAATAGTCTGTTTTGCTTGTATAGGGGCTTTATTCTCTTTTGGCTCCAGTGTATCGGGAATAATGAGATTGTCGCCAATGCGGATAATTGGCGAACCGTCTGAAGCTGTTTTTCTACCTTTAAGCTGTGGATTTGCGTTTACAATATCCGGCCACTTTCCAGGAATCCCATAATATTTAACGCTGATTTTCCACAGCAAATCACCACTTGCAACGGTATGAACTTTAGGCATAATAGCGCACCTCTCTACCCATAGGGATTAGCACAATTTCATCTGCCGTAAGTTTGTTGTCGTTTATAAACTGATCTTGCCTGTTGAATCCGTCTTTTCCGTACAGTTCTGTTAAAAGCTCAAAAAGCTGTCTGTCACGGTCAAGCGTTATAATTCTTGTTACAGGCAAATTGAACGCAGTTTCTTCCAGTGACCGCAAGGAATAAGTAACAACATTCAAAAGTTTTTCGTAAGTTTCGCCCGTGTCAACAAAAGCGTTTTTCTTATTTTGAGAATCAATATATGCGCTATATTCGGCAAAAGTTGCTGCAATCTGTGCCGCAGTCTCCAGAACATCCGCACGGCTTTTGAATCCGCCGTTTGAATCATTGTCTGAAAAATCAAAATCATCATCACTGGAACTTGCAGCATTTTCAGAACTGCTTGTGCTGGCTGACTGATTTATGTTTTGTTCTGCCGCCGTTTTTGCAACTCCATAACTTAAAGCTGCAACCATGCTTCCCCATGCAAGCGTAGTAGCAGCCCATTGATTTGTAACGGCTTTTGTTCCGAATGGGTCTGCTTTTACATTGTTTGCAATGTCTTTAATCATCAGCTGATAGCCAGTAAGTTTTGAAAGTGCGTCTGTTGCAATTTTTGAAGGATAGCGAATCATTTTAATCATTGTTCGCGCAACTTCATTAGCGTATGTTCCTATTTTATCAATGTTATCAATAATGCTGTTTATGAATTTCTTTGCAGAATTAAACCATTGCAAAAGGCTTCCGCGTTTTTTGTTTCTAGGGGCGTTTTTTGTCATTTTTTCAACACCCTTAAAAGTTGAATCCGCATTGGCTTTCATAACAGATTGAAGCTGCATTTTATCTTCAATCGAATCTGTATAAATGTTATTTGCAAAATCAGCTACAGCTGCATCCTCGTATTCGTCCATTGCAGCGTCCAGTTTGTCCGCTGTTGCAACCTCGCTTGTAGATTCGTCTTTATCAACAAGAGTTTCAGAAAATGTGACTTCAACGCTGCTTTCGTTTGCGCCGTTTACAAGATTGTCTGTTCGCTTAATTTTTCCAGTTGGAACAACATTTATTTTGCCATATACAGGATGTTCAAGAATTCCGTGTCCGCGCTCTTCCAACAGCTTTTCAAAACTATCAGCTTCTTTATTGCAGTTTGCGCCGGAAAAAATGCACTTTAAAGGAAAAGTCCTGCCGCCAAGCCCTAAAGATTGAATTAAGGCCCCGTCAAGTTCTGGAAAAACAAAAGACGCTGTTTTTAAATCGGTTTCACGGCTGACATTCTCATAAAGAAAAGTCTGCCGTTTTCCGCTAGGTGAGTTATACGCCGCTTCTTGAATTTCATCGCTCCAAGCCATGATTCAATGATATTTGTGCTTGCGCAAACTCGCTATACCGATTTAGAACGCGCCGGATGCTGTTTTTTGTAATGTAACACCTGGTGAAATGCTGCCGTAAGCGTTTGCGCTTAATCTGTCATCAAGAGTAATATTTACATTAGAGGTTGTTTCTGACTCCTCACGTGAGTAGTTATTTACCGCTCTTTCGGCTGGAGAAATAGGGGCTGTCGGTTGCTGGTTGCTTTCAAAACTTGCGCTTTCCGCAAATCCGCTGCGCATATCAGCTATCTTGTCCGCCCAGCCTTCTATTGTGTCACCAACGCCCGGAATCCAGGTTAACGCCCTAAGCATATTTTCTATCGGTGTAAGAACCCAGCCTAAAATTGCCGAACCAATGCGCTTGAAAACGCCGACAATTCCTTCCGCCTGGAATACTGACATAACATTCTGCCACATTGCCACAACGCCATCAAAAAGCCCGTGGATCCAGCCAAAAAGCGGCTGCAATTTTCCTTTTATTGTTTCAACCCAGCCACTTAAAGTTTCACCTATGCCAGCGAAAAATCCTGTTATCTTTTCCCAGATTCCGCCAAAAAAAGAAGAAATTCCCTCTATCGCTGTTGCAAAAGCGGTTGTTATCCGCTCCCATATTCCTACAAAAAATGCGCCTATGTTTTCGCCGATTGTGACAAAGAATGTGGTTATATGTTCCCAGACACTGCTAAAGAATGTAGTTATCTTTTCCCATAACCCCGCAAAAAATGCGCCTACTTTTTCAAACATTTGTGCAACAAATTCTTCAGCGGCAGGGGCGTTTTCGCCAAACAAAAAAGTCATAAAGCGATGGTACAGATTTGTGAAAAATCCTGTTATCGCTTCCCATGCTGAAGAAGCAAATTCTGCAATCCGTGTGCCAACACCGCTAAAAAAGTTTGTGATAGAATTCCATGCTTCTACGGCAAAATTTGCAATGCTCGTTCCCAGCCATACAAACCAGTCACCGACACGCTTTAACGCTGCGCTTATTGAATCCCAGTGTTTAACACAAAGAACAATAATGCCGATTAAAGCCGCAACAGCTGCAACGATTCCGGCAATAATCAAGCCTATAGGATTAGCCATCATAGCCGCTGTTAATGCGCTCATTGCACCAGAAAAAACACCAGCTGCACCCGCCGCAACCTTCATAACAACCGTAAAAATAGCAGTTGCAATTTTTGTTCCAGTCGTAGCAAAAGCAAGTGCGCTTTGTGCCGCCGTTGAACCTTTTATAACTGAAGCGTAGGCAATCTGTGCGCCTGTTGCAACGGCTGTAATTACATTATGCGCTTTTTGTGCAATTACAATAGCGTCTGTAACCAATCGCCATGTAGCCATGGCGGCAACAACGGCAATAATTACACCCCTAAAAGTCCATGCAGTTTGAACAATCTTTGTAATTACATTAAGCGCAGTTGTAAGACCATTTACAAGCGGCGTAACATCAAAATTAGAAATTGATTCTGTAAGCTCTGTAATGAAATTGCCGCCTTTTCCTGCAAAAGCATCCACAAACTGAAAGCCTTTTTCTGTTAATGCGCTTTTTAAAACATTAAGTTTATTAAGCAAAGAACCGCGCAATGCTTCAGCTTTCTGCATGGCTGCATCCGTAGAGTTTGCCGCCGTTGCTGCGTAACCCTCTAGCGCATCCGCTCCAGTATTAAGCAGGGCGTTAAAAGCTGCAATGTTTTGTTTTCCAAAAATAGCATAAAGATTTGCATTTCGTTCTGCGTCACCCATGCCAACCATTGCTTTATTAAATTGCCCGACAATATCAGAAAGACTTAAAAGGTTGCCGCTGGAATCTGTTGTAGCAATTCCCATCGACTTTAACGCCGCCGCTGCTTTATCAGTAGGGGCGGAAAGATTGGTCATAATATTGCGCAAATGCGTTCCTGCTTCAGCTCCAACAATAGAGTTATTCGCAAGGGCTGTTAAACTTGCGCTAAACATATTTAAATCATTATTTGCAGTCTTAAAGAACGCACCCCCGGCGGTTATAGCTTCGCTTACATCCGTTAAGCTCATGTTTGCGCTGTCTGCTGTGTAAGCCATAACATCGCTAAGGCGTTTCATGTTTTGGGCTAGTATTTCCGGGTTGTCGCTCATCATGCCCATTACATTTAAGCCGCCGACCGCCATTCCTACAGCTTCGTTCATTTCAACACAAGCTGCGGTTGCAAGATCTGCAACACCTGGAAGAAGGGCAATAGCATTTGAACTGTCAACACCAGCGCGGGCCAGTGTAGCCATAGCATCAGCGGTTTGCTTTGCGTCAAACTCTGTTGCAGCCGCAACAGCTCTTGCGCTTAAACCTATTTCATGCAGCCGCTCTTCAAAATCAGCTGCTGAAGAATCAACATCGCTAAAAGCCGCTCCAGCTCCATGTAAAGCGGCATCAAAATCTGCGTATTGTTTTGTAGCAACGACAAGCCCTGCGCCAACCGCCGCAACGCCCATTCCAATAAGCATTTTTCCTGCGGCTTTTGCAGTTTCGCCAAAGGCAGTAACCCGCTCTTGCGCTTTCAACAGACTTGCATTTAAACGCCCAGAAACAGCGTCGCCGCTCGCACCTATGCTTTTAAGTGCGGCAGAAGCGCGGTCTACTAATGCAAATGTTGTTGAAACTTCATAACGGCTTGCCATTTCTCTTTTTCTTGATTTCCTTTTGTGTTTGTGTTAATTCCGGGATTAAAGGTTTATACCAGAATAGAATTTCCCTAACAGTCATGTCATAGGGCGGAATCGGCAAATGATATTCAACATATATT
>JAEEGK010002656.1_pt1 | contig 44805 bp, 29 predicted proteins | sample 8958771 | NCBI WGS metagenome assembly JAEEGK01 (sample SAMN16246547, study PRJNA631951) | gut metagenome | biome: gut microbiome; feature: rumen; material: SC-attached | host: Bos | place: Iran: Karaj | collected 2018-10
GAAGAAACGACACCACCAGTAAAAAATATAAATTTAGTAGCCATATCAAACCATAATGCTTTAAAAACAAAAAAAACAGCACAAAAGTCAGCTAAAACTTTTATGTTGTTTTCACAAATAATTTAAAGGAAATTGTATCAAAGATTTGATGTAAATAACAACAAATTTTAAAAATCAGAGCAAATTTAATTGTCCTTACCTGAAACCACACCTGCTCATAAGGCATCACACCGGCTGTTTTTCAGAGATGCGACCATCTATTTTGGGACCTAAATACCGGACTGCAGTATCTTATCAGCATCAGATCAATAAGATAAAACTCCACGGTAAGCCGGTGAACTTTCAAAAGACCCCGGCACACCGCTGCATATCTTAAAGCCTTTTAGCGGAGAGTATCCCCGGCATGTTATTAAGTCTCGCCAGTGTTCTGTTTAAATCATTGATATTGAACACTTCCATATCAATGTCCATCTGGGCTGTCTGGGTCTTGGTATCAGAACGTGAACGCACGCCGAGAACATTTATTTTTTCATTGGCGATAATAGTTGTTATATCACGAAGCAGTCCGGCCCGGTCATTGGCTATAATTCCTACTGTTACCGAAAAACCGCTTGAGTAGTCACCACCCCACACAGCCTCCACCAGACGTTCAGGATGCTCGGCAGACAGATGGTTTATAGTATGACATCCCTTGCGGTGCACGGATACCCCGCGTCCCTTGGTAATAAAACCGACGATATCCTCGCCGGGGATAGGATGACAGCACTTGGCTACGTGTGTTACCAGATTACCGACACCATTCACAACAATTCTGCTGTTTGACTGATTGCGCTCCACCTTTGCCATCTTGTTCTGAGTATGCATCTCAATATTTCTGAGAATTTCATCATCAGGATTAGATGAAACGGCATAATCATTAACCTTGGCCTCAATGTAGTTCATCAGCTGATTGATACGAATATCTCCGGAGCCGACGTTAGCCAGAACATCATAATGATCACGGACATTGTAGTGATGCAGAACATCCTTTATAAGATCGGGCAGCTTCTCCTTGGTAATGGTTAAACCGTGACGTTCAATTTCCCTTTCCAGCATTTCCCTGCCTGCAGCTATATTCTTTTCCCTGTCCAGCTGTTTAAACCATGCTGAAACCTTGGCTCTTGCCTTGCTGGTACGAAGAAAACCGTTGTTAGGATTAAGCCAGTCTCTGCTCGGATTAGGTTCCTTCTGAGTTGCCAGCTCAACCTGCTCACCGGTCTGCAACTGATAGGTAAACGGCACAATTCTTCCATCAACCTTGGCTCCTATGCAGCGATGGCCAATCATGCTGTGAATCTGGTAGGCAAAATCCAGAGGGGTAGCCCCCTGAGGAAGATCGATAACATCTCCTTTAGGAGTGAATACATAGACACGATCCTCAAATACCTGTGTCTTGAACTCTTCCACAATTGAACCGGCCTCAACCATATCCTCCTGCCATTTAAGCAGTTTTCGCAGCCAGGCGATACGTTCCTCGTATGCTGCATCAAGATTACTGCCACCTTCCTTGTATTTCCAGTGAGCAGCCACACCGAGTTCGGCATCTTTGTGCATGTCGGCGGTACGAATCTGAATCTCTACTGTTTTCCCCTGAGGACCAATAACCACAGTATGAATTGACTTATATCCGTTTGGCTTCGGATTGGCAATGTAATCATCAAATTCCTTAGGAATATGATGGAAACAGGTATGAATAACACCGAGGGCACTGTAACAGTCCTGGAGCCTTTTAACTATTACCCGAACAGCTCTTACATCATACAGTTCAGTAAAGTTTAAGTGCTTTTTCTGCATCTTTCTCCAGATACTGTATATATGCTTAGGCCGGCCGTAGACCTCGGCATCCAGACCTTCAGACTTCAACTTCTCCTCAAGAATGGCCACGAAATCCACGATATATTTTTCACGATCTACTCTCTTCTCATCAAGAAGTTTGGCTATCTGTTTATATGTATCAGGATGGAGATATCTGAATGATAAATCCTCAAGTTCCCATTTCAGCTGACCTATTCCCAGGCGGTTGGCAAGAGGAGCATATATATTTGAAATTTCCTTTGCGACTGCCACTCTGGTCTCCTCATCGGCGTTTTTCACCTCTCGAAGAGTGGCTATACGTTCAGACAGCTTGATAATCACAGCTCTGACATCTTCAACCATGGCAAGAAGCATACGTCTTACCGTATCAATCTTGGCATTGGATATATCGCTGGTACTGGAGGCCATGTTCTGCAGAAAACGTATTGCCTCCATATCCTTCACTCCGCGGAGCAGCTTAGCCACTTGTTTGCCGAAATCTATCTCCGCCTGTTCAATGGTAAAATAATGCTCCTCTATATGCGGATACAGTATGGCTGCAAGATAGCTGTCTATATCCATATGCAAGGTCTGAAGAATACCTATAATTTCAATAGCTCTGTTGGTAAGACGAAGCATATTGTCATCAGTTTCCTGAATCTTGTTATGACAATACTCGAATACTTTCTGAATTTTAGTTCTTTCCTCCGGAGTCACATTCAATGAATTCCACCATGCCTCCAGATCTAATTTTCCTTTCACATGAGTATTGCGAATAGCTACCATATATAGAAACCTCTGTTACTGATGTGCGATACCGAACTGCTTCGTTTTCATCATTTTCCGCTTTATTCTCCCGGATGAATAAAATCCCTCTCAAATCCGCATACCGGTGTTTTATTCCCTATCCTTCTACCTAAAAACGGCATATTTTTCATATAATTATATATCGCACTGTTATTTATTCAATCATTCCACCTGTCTAATACTACGCCTTTATTAACAGAACTAATTTTGGCACAAAAGTCAGCATCTGATGATCACATATTCCAAATAATCTTATCAAACTCAAAATAATGCTGTCATTTAGTCTAAATTAAACACATTTATCATTATCCGCATTATTGATTTTCTCAAACAGATACTAAGATAACGTTTATTTTTATAAAAACCAAGCAAAAAACTATGAATTAAGTAAATTTTTCACTTTCCTGAATTATTTTCACTTTTTCCATCTGGTACCTGTAGCTGTTATTTCATAAAAAGCTGTATACAGTACATTACCATAAACGACCATCGATATACAAAATTACAAATCCCCCGCCTTGTCATAGAAATACCAGTGTAATCGACATGGGCAGACGGAATATTCCGAAAAAAAAACTTTTGGTTAATAAATCAAGCAAAAAATTTCCACCTAGAACCAAACAGTGACAAAACAGTATTCACTGCTCACTTGCCGGATAAACAGGTTACCCGCGGTTAGCTGATAAGGTATAATCACTCCGGATAACTGACATTAACCATATTACAATAACATTGACCGGAGAATTTCATGGCCGCGGATTTTGATAATTTCGTAGATATACTGACAAAAATATCCAAAGAACAGACGGGAGAACTAGATGACGACGATGCATCAGATTCTCCAGCAAACCGTGCGGGGGCAAACAGTCCAAGTGACAGTGACGGTCCGGGATTTTTTAAAGATGCCGTCAATAATGTCAAAAAAAATACTGTTGGATCTGCTGGAACCGGTGATAATTCCGATAACCTCACCATGTTCGACCTGGTAGCCAGAAAGAAAAAAACAGCCTCTCGCAGAAAAAGCACTGTAACCACCAGAACCACTACCACCAGAACCACTACCACTAGAACAACCACAACAAGAACCACATCCTCCGGAACAGCCAGAAGAAGACGCAGAAATGACGAACCGCTGTGTGAAAAAATATTCGGTTCAATAGTAGATTCCTTTCTGGGTACAAAGAAAACAACCAGAAAAAAAACCGGTGGACTCCTCGGTTCAATTGTTAACGGGATTTTCGGTTCATCAGGCTCCGCCAAATCCAAATCAACCCGTTCAAGAAAAACCAGCCAGAGCGAAACTCTCACCAATTCCATTGTCAAAGCTGTTTTTGGGACAAAAAGCGCCAGAAAAAGCTATCTGAATGTTTTCAAAAAGATTCTTAAAGCCATCATGAAATCAGGCAATAAAAAAGCTCTGGACACTCCTGCCGAATTCAAAAAATCAGCTCTTTCCCTGGGGTTCAATAATGACGAGGCTTCCGAGGCTACATCCATATTTGAGGGAATTACCTCCGGAGGTCTCTCTAAAAACAGTGTAGCCAGTCTGCTGCAGCAGTTTATGGACTCTGATGAAAATACCGGAGATACCCCCGATAAAGATACTGACGGAGAATAAAACAGGATTTTTTCAAAAAGCCTCCTGTCATGCTGACCGGAAGTGTCAGTTTTAAAAGTGGCAAATAACAAAAAACTCTGCCTTTATCTCATGAAAAAGGCTGCCCGTACACCACTGCTGACAGCCGTTCATCAATTACTCATCAAGAACCACTCTGAAATTAACAGTATCGGAATGTCCTGCTTCATCGAGAATACTTATACTGTAAAAACCCTCTCTTTCCGGATGAAAATAGTCATTCTCACTCTGAACATCTTCATAATTTAAATAAATCTTTCCTTCACCTCCGGTATATTTTATGAATATATTGCCGTTGTAGTCCGGCAGAACAGTGTCCCCGTTTTTAGGAAAAACAATCTGCAGTGACTTATCGTCAATAATTTTATTATCCTCGACTGTTTCCGCCAGTCCCTCAGGAGCCACACTGTCAAACAGTTCACTTGAAAGTTCTCTCTTTTCAAAATTCTTTACAGGAAGTTCGTTTAATATGGCAAAAAGCACCGGGGCGGCATCCTTCAAGCCGGAATACTTATAATATCCGGCCCTGTTATCCGGGAATCTCACAGCAACAGCCACTGTGTAATTTCCAAGACTTCCGGTGGCAAGGGCATCGACATATCTGCTAGAAGTTCCGGTTTTGTACGAAACATTCTCCATATTTATACCGTTCGGCGGACGGGGTGTATCCTTGAGTATTTCAAATACAGCTCTGGCACTTTCCGGAGACATCATTTTTACCGCCTCATCATTCCGTTTTTCCGGATCTACTGTCAGGGCATAGCTGTGCAGAACACCGTCTTCATTAAGCATGGCATATAATTCCGCCAGATCCACAAGATTTATATCCGCACTGCCGAGAACAATTGAATAATCAGCCGCATTATTGCGAACATACACTCTCTGCCTGTTTTTATTAAGTGTGCTTAGAAAATTATGCGGACCTATAAGATTAAGTACCTCAAGAGCCGGCAGATTCAGTGACAGAGTCAGTGCCTTATCAGCCGAAACCTTCCCCATAAATCTGTTGGTAAAATTACTCGGTTTCCAGGAGCCGTACAGTCTGGTATTATCATGAAGTATCGTCCGTGGATGCAGTTTTCCTTCATTAAATGCCATTCCATAGGCAAAAGGCTTTAATGAAGATCCTGGTGAACGACGATAGAAAGGGAGACACATCTGGGTAACCTGCAGATCAGAGGAGCCCAGCACCCCGGTTATCCGGTGACTGGAGGCATCCAGCACTACTGCGGAAAGTACCGCTCCATCCTGATGGTTTTCATGAAATATTCCGGCCTGATTCTGCAGGATTTCCTGTATTTTCGGATCGATGTAGCTGTATATTTCCCTGTCTGCCGTTCTTGAAAAAAGGTATGCCGCCAGAGTGCTCTCACTTTTAACTATAGGATGCAGTCTGTCCGGAATCTCATCCTTAAGAGATGCCTTCCACACGTCATCACTGAAAACCATCTTGCCGTATGAATTTTTCAGCACCTCATTTTTATAATACAGTGTAGCCTTATGATTTCTGTCCGGACGTATATATTCCGGAGCCCTCGGCAGAGCAGTAAGCAGCGCCGCCTCGGACGGGGTCATTTTATCAGGAAGATGATTAAACCACCTCAGTGAAGCGGCCTTCACCCCTTCGATGTTAGAACCGTACGGAGCAATAGTCAGATACCATTCAAGAACCTTTTCCCTGCCGAACTTTTTAGTTATGTAGATAGCCTGAATAATCTCTTTAAGCTTGTTGAAGTAGGTTCTTTCATGACCGGTTAACTTTTTAACCACCTGCATGGCAATAGTAGAACCTCCGGAGGTAATTCTGCCACTGCGCAGATTACTGAACGTAGCTCTTATAAGCGATAAAAAATCCACCCCGCAGTGATGATAAAAATTTTTATCCTCATTCACCAGAAGCATCTGAATATACAGAGGACTTACCTCATCCACTCTGGTATAAAAACGGTAGGCATCACTGTCCTCTGATAACGAATAGCCTATAACGGAGCCGTCTGCGGCATAGAGTACCCGCGATCTTTTATCCAACAGCGAATAATCGAGCTCGTTTATGCTGATATAACACAAAGCAGCCATGATGATTACCATCATGGCTGTTAATGTCATCAGCAGCTTTAATTTAAAAAACTGCTTCATGCAAATGTATGATATTACTTAACAATAACTGACTGGGAACCATTGTATGCATTATACATTTTATAGCCGAGTCTGTTGATATAACCGCTGCTCATTAACGGAGATGAAACACCTTTATGAGCCCCCTTAATCAGATAACCTACAGAAACGGCATTCTGATTATAGACATCCTGAGTTGATACAAAACCGACGTCACTCTTGTTTACATTTGCGTAACCGAATTCCTTGGCATTCAACCTAGGATACAGTTTCTCAATCTTTCTGCTGTCAAGAATATCAACAAGCACAGTATTGGCAGGAATCTTGTTTTCCATCACCACCTTGCCGTTGAACGGGTTCTTAAACTTGAAGGTATTAACCACCAGTACATCCTCATTAACCTTCAGGTTAACCGGACCGACTATTTCCTTCCCCTTGGAATCATAGAAACGCTGAGTCAGACGAACATTGCCGTCATACAGGTTTTCCTTGGTTACATAATCATTAACACTGAGAGTCACCACTGCAGGTTCAGATGAGGAATTGCTTACCGTTACGGTATTATTCTTCAGTGAATACTTGGCTGATGATCTTGGAGTTTTGTTATTGGTGGAGATATCAATAATCAGGTAGTTATTGGCATCACTGTAAGATTCATTACTGCTAAGATAATTGAACAGTTTATCCAGATTATCTGATGACTTGGCTTTAAATGAAGCTCTAATCAGAGCCAGTGCTTCATGACTTACATTATTGATACCGTATGGGAAATGCAGCAGCACACTCTTGAAGTAATTAATATCATCATAGAGTCTGACCTTGTTTGAAGCAATGTTATACTTTTCATAAACTTCATTCAAAGTCTTAATACCCATAGCCAGAGCCTGTTTCTGTCTTGCGGTATCACCGTACATACCGAATATATCGGCATAGTAGCTGAATGCCTCTATTTCACGCTTATCCTTGTTGAAGGTTTCATCAAACTTGTAGATAGCGTTGCTCTTGACATTCACGCCCATTTTAGCCAGCACATACATGGACAGAGCAGCAATGTTATCACTGTCATCAGTTTCATGTTCAATCATACTGTCTTTAAGCAGATGAAGCACGGACTTGTTAACATTGAAACCGGCCTTGTCAGCTTCTACAAGGAAGAGTGCGGCATAAGCTGTCGCATAATAGTTTTCCTTGTAATATGAGAAACTGTCATAACTGATATAGCCTGATGAATCAATGTGTGACTGAACCCATGACACATTATCGTTAATGAACTTCTTCATCTCGTTAATACGTTTCGGATCCACAGTCTTACTTGTCTCTGAAGCCAGAAGAACATCAAGAATAGAAAGCCCCTGAGATGACTTTTTATAGATACTGGTGAAGATGCTTTCATCGTCAAGAATTGCGTTTGTCAGTCTGGTAATATCGGATAACGGGAATTTACCGAACTGGGCAGAAACCTGCGCACCGTCCTCATATATGTTGTTGAAATTAACATTAACGGACTTGTTTGCATCGATAAATTTAATCTTGCTCTCCAGGACCTTGGATAACGGACTGATAACAGATATTTCCCTTCTGGTATTAAAGCTGTATTCGCCGGACTTAACAGCAATATCCACATATCCGCCGCCGACCTGAAGCGCATCGACCTTCACCGGAACCTTTGAAAGAGCGCCGTCATTCACCTGGACATTACCGGAAGCCTGACACTTCAAGGTACCGCCGCAGCTTACGGTATAATTATAGGTACCGGCCCTGCCGCTTAGATTATTAACGGAAAGATCAGCATCTATCACATCACCGCGATGCATATAATAAGGCATGTTAAGTCTGGTTACAGCACTGTCCTTAACAGGAACATCCTTACTGAATGAACCTAACTTGTTAGGAGACCAGGCACTTACCATAAATGAAGCAGTACTGCTTACATCACCTAAGTCATAGTGAATTGTAGCATAACCGTTTTCCACCTTGACCTTGTGAGTGTAGTATGACATCAGATTCTTGGTAATGTTAGCCAGAGAAGGAGCACCAAGAGCCAGATCATCTCCTTCATCACCATAACCCTGACCAGTACGGTAAACACTCTTCATGATAAATGAATACGGATCATAAATTCTGGCACTGAAATCCTTCTTGTTGAATATATACTTATCAGGAGAAGGAGCCTTCTGATTATTGATGCTCAGTATTCCCTTGTCAATCAGCGCAGCAGTAATGTACGTGTCATTTTCCGCATTATCAACCTTAACCTTTATATCCACTCCGGAGTTCGGCTTAACACTGTCTGGAATTTCAGCACTTACCTTTAATATGCTGTCACTCTTGTCCATTTCAATAAATGCCACGCCTATTGCTCTGCGTGAACCTAGATACTTATGCTCATTTGCAGAATATGTTGAAAGAATTGCATAACATCCGTTACTGATGCCGCTTATCTTTAAAGGCAGCTTATTATGTCCTTTCTTGACTGCAAAATGATAGAGGTTATTGGTGGAATCTGTATCCAGCATCAAATCTGCAAAACCGTCATAACCACTGTCAAACTCGAAATATGCAGTATCATTTTCCTTATACGTCTTCTTGTCGGTATACAGGTCAAATCTGTCCGGGTACTTTGTATCGATGTATGAAATTGAACCGACATCAAAATCCATTGATGTGGTCTGATCACCTACAGTCGCCTTTACTACATATCTACCGTCATCAAACTTGTGTGATATTCTAGCCCCAGTATCTGCATTAACCTTGAGACTTCCTGAGGTAATCGGTGTCAGATATTCGTTTCTCATGTAATTCCATGAACCGTTTTCGTACACAAAATGATAAGTGATGTTTCTCTTGAAAATAGCATAATTTACATCACCTTTGTACAGTTTGCCGCTCTGATCGGCAATAATTACCCCCATATCGGATGAATAAGGATCATCTTTCTTAAAGCCGCTCTTCAAACCGACCATCTGCTGAGCATACTGCAGCTTGAATTCCTTTCTTTTTGAAAGAATCTTGGAATTAGGATCAGTAACATTAATATTCAGGGTGACTTTTCTAGGGAAATCCTCTGGTTTGATATCACTTAAACTGATAAAGGCATTACCACTGTTGTCTGTACGTACTCCGTCAAGAGAATTATAGAAGTTAAGATTCTGGGCATCCTTCTGATTCGGACCGAAGTAGTAGTCGCTGTACTTTTCCACAGGATAATTGTCAGGAACAACTTCGTAGTAGCCGGAAACGTCAATATCCGGTGCCGGAGCATCATAGATAAACTTTGTATGAACCTTGACATCATCATTTATACTCATGAACTTTTTACCGAGTACAATTTCCGGTTCGATACTTGACGGAATAAAATTGTCCACCAAGACCTTGGTGGAACTCAAAGTCTTTTTCTTATCGTAACCCAGTACAAATCTCCATGAACCTAAAGGAGCATTTTCATCAAAAGAGAATTCATAGTCAAAACCTCCGCTGACAGGCTTGTTTAATGAAACCTCTTTAAACAGAAGACCGTCAGGTCTGTAGATCATCAGCTTTAAGGTCTTCAGATCCGCCGCCTTCAACGTTTTAGCATTACGAACAATTGCCTCGTAATAAACTTTTTCACCGGGACGAACCATAGTTCTATTGGTATACGCATATACCTTAAAATCTGAAGCAGGCTGTGAATAATCGGTTTCTATATTCTCGATGGTCAGAGAATTCAAACGTAAATCCTGACTGTAAAAATCAGCTCCGTTGCTAACATTGATTAAAACCGGCTGTTGTGAATTTACACCGCCTGTAACTTCTTTACTGAAATGGGCATAACCGTTGGCATCAGTGGTAACTGTTGCCAGCACCTCATTGCTGGCGCTCACCAGAACAGCTTTGGCATTGGCAATAGGCTGAGCGGAACTCAAGGATCTTACCGCTATATCAATACCTTTCTTTTTCTCATAAGTAGTCAGACCGATATCAGAAATCACTACAGATTTCACTAATGCAATACTTTTATAGTCATCTAATAACTTGGTAATACATTCATTTGACGCATCACACTTCTCAGTATCAACTGAAGTTATCATCAGCGCATATATACCTGAACCGATGCTGTTTGCAAAATCCTTTAGATCTATCATCGTAAGCTGCTTACTATTAGGTTTTCCCTTAACAGTATATTCTTTGGTACCGACAAACTTACCATGAGATTTGATATATTCCAAACTGTCCCACTTATATTCAAATTCTTCTGTTGCTCTGCTTGTATAGTTGTTTAAATCAGCAGTTGAAATTTTATAAAGGGTAACCTGAAACTTGTCCATATTAATGCTTTCAACTGCCACCTTCTTGTCAGGTGTATTGGCAGACATGATATTACCGGACAGGAAGCTCACTGTTTCCTTATGATCTATGGTAGTGATATTTACAGTTCTGTCAGACAACAGTCTGTTGTTACTGTCGGATCTAATACCTTTCTTTAAAGTGATTTCATATTTAGTACCGAAATCCAGGCCTGCAATACAAAGAGATCTTCCATCAGCAGTAACATCTATATCCTGTTTTTTACCCGTATCTAAATTCAAAGCAGTAACATAAGGCAGAAGGGTCTTTGACGTATTGCTCTGATCCATGCTGTCTGTCATTATGAGACAGGTGGTTGCTGAACCGGTCTGATTCTGATCTATAGTTCTCAGTACATCCAACTGACCGCCGGTGGCTGCATAAACAGCCTCACCGGAGGTAACAGTCAGTAACGCCAATGCTAGCTTTGATAATTTCATTCCTGTAGTCCTCAAGTATACTAACTTAACTTTTTTAAATAAAATAACAGCTTTAATGAATCTCAGTTAACGATGCCTGAATTTATAATTACGGCGACATCTCTACATATACACATGCCATACACTCTATTTTTCAGAAATGTCACCCCAAAAAACACCATAAACAAGGAAATGACTAAACTGTCTTTTTCTTCCGATTTCGTCTATATTTAGCACAATTAACCAATTTTCTACATAGTATATAATTATTACGTTTATACTGACTGATATAGTTGCTTTTTGCTGTTAAAACTCAGACTGACTATACAATTATTGCGTAAAAGATATTCAAAAGGTTCTCTGCAGACGTATTTACCGGAGCGTTGTCCGCTCCTTCCATTACGGAATATTATCCCAATAAGAGATTTCCGTTTTAAACATATAAGCATAAAGAAATATCCTGTTTTACTGTATTCAGCAAAACAGGAATAAAAAAATTGATCACCTCTCAGTTCTTTGTGCGCTCAGCACATAAAAAAACCGCCACCAATCCCAAGATCAGTAGCGGTAGCAGTATCCTAATAAAAAATACTATTAGATTAAATCCTATGAATCGTAGAAATTCTGACCTTTTTCAGTTACTAGTCTGGTAGTTTTCGGATATTCATACATTTCCGGATTGTCAGCATTCGAAACAAGATATTCCACAAATCTTTCCGCATACCATTTTGCCATGGCGAGATTATGCATAAGATAATTGCCGCAGTTCACAGCTGATGCTCCCGGAACATTTTCAGCATCGGCTACCGATTTAAATGCCCTTAATATCAGATCATAAATATCCTTAGGAGGGAGATTACCTTTCAGAATAAGATAAAATCCTGTAAGACATCCCATCGGTCCCCAGTATATAATTTCATCCTTCCAGTCAGGATCATTTCTGAGGAAGGTTGCAATAACGTGCTCAAGGGAATGCATTGCTGCCACATCTACAGCAGGTTCTTTATTTGGTCTGAGCATTCTGATGTCATATGTGGTTACTTTATTACCTCCGACATCATCCACCCTGCTGGTAAATATTCCCGGCACTATACGATTATGGTCAACTGAAAAACTCGGTATCAGTCCGTCCATTGAAGCATCTCCTTCTCATTATGAACAATCTGTCCCTGAAGATTATGAATTTCTCTTCAGAACACAGCAATGATCTCTACACCTTACAGAAACAGAGTTGTGAATTCAAACCACAGCTCTGTATTTTCATTCCTTAAAAATCACAGTAATTCCATAACATCACATCAGGGAAAATCACCATGAAAAAGTTTCGTTATTATAACATGATAACAGATCGGTTAATAAACACCTTTTACGTGCAGTCACATTCCTGTCTGAAAAAAACTGTAACTGTTACTAACTCAATTCTCACCAACTTCTGCAAAGTCTGTATTAAACAGATCACGCCGCATGAACGCTGTTATATCTGTCACTAGTTAAGACTACAGAACTTCGTTCAGCCGTGAAAGAGTAAGATTATAAAGTGCTAAGTATATGATAATTTTAAGACGTATCATCTGAATAAATATATTTATCATAAATCCTGTTTTATAATGATTTAAAGACATGTTGATGTATGGGACAATTGGAGGAAAATCCATATGAAAGAACAAATTAAAAAGATGATCATAGACAGTATAGAAAATTGGATCGACGAAGACATTTATGCTGTTTCTCTTTATGTTTATGATTACAATGACAATCCTTGTAAACCAACAGTAACTCTTGGTTATAATACCGAAAGTCAGGTGAAATCCGAGACAAAAAATGCATACGATGAAGATGAAGCCAGATGGAACTATGCCTTCTGGCTCCAAAATCAAGAATTTATTTTTGGTGAAAACGAAACGGCAAATACAGTTAAAGAGTGGGTGGAATCAAAAGGCCTGCCGTATTACGAAGACGATGATTTTGATTTAGATTGGAATGATGATAAATTGTACGAACCTCTTGAAAAGATAACCCAGTCTTTTGTTTCAATGCTAATTGAAATAGTTCAGGAAATACATGCAGACGGGATTTTATCCAGAAAATACGGTAAAGAGTTGCCTATACTGATTCACGAATTAGAATATTATGATGAAATTGTGCAACAAAATATTCAGGCAAATGGACCGGAACTTGTAAAAAAATTTGTTGAATGGTGTGATTCTTTATGGCAATAAATTGAATTACAATTTTTTTGGATCAATAAGCGTACAAGCTGAAGGTACAGGCCAATGAACTAGCTATCCTGTCTTGATGAAACCAGCACAAGGATAGCTAGGTACATTAGATAATTTTTTCAAAATAGGCTTAACAGGTTTTACACGGAATCGCGTTCACTATCGCTCTCTTTTTCTCCTAAATTCCATTGGAAAATTGAATACTCTCAAAGTCGTTTTAACAGCACTGTTCCAGAAACTTTACACATCAGCTACCGGAAACAGCTTAAGCAGAAAATCCTTATCCAGCTTCTTTTTCTTCTTAAACTCCCGCACCATCTTTTCACTTCTTGGATCTTTATACCTACCCAGGTCAGACATTATCTTATCAAATGACAAAGCATCAATACCATTTTTCTGAACCAATAATATATGTTTATAGAAAACATCTATATTATCCCTGAACACCTTGTGATAGTTCTGATCCCCGTTATAATCCTTTTTGAGTCTTTCTATGTATTTCTCAATATCATAATTGGAATAATGTTCCACAACCTCTTTAACCGCAAGCTTGTACATAGAGATGGCAACCTCCATCCCCTCAAATGTGGTGGCAATAGTCTTACTTTTGGCAGTAACGTCCTTATCGTAGTTTGGATTATCTTTTTTGCCCACAGCATAAATAAATGCTAATTCGCGCCCTCCTCTGAAGAACCGATACCAGCTCTCTTTTATGGAATTTACTTTATAAGCATCTGCTCTGAGTGTATTCATAAGGAATTCTTCACGTTCCCGGTTTTGAGCATCTTCAAAATCCTTGGCCATGTCCTTGAGAACTCTCAAATTGCTTTTCATAAAAGGGGTATTAGCCACTTTATAAAGTCTGGCGATATCTTCGTGCAAAGCTCCCTGCCCTACTACAATTCTGTTCGAGGATTCATCAATTTTTCCATCTTCAGAAGCCGAGTCAGCTGACTGCACCTTTACATCTTTAATCTTAGCAATTTGCTCCAGATGCCTAGCCTTTTTTTCACTCTGAACATTTATAGAAGTGAGAACAAAACGAGTTCCGACATATCTCGCTGAAAAAGGCTTATAGCCATCTTTCCCTGATCCAGCAAACATTTTAATTTCATTGCGTCTGCCAGGCTTGAGATCACTCACATTGGATGAAAGATAGCTTCCCCCCTTGATGACAAGTCCTCCTTCAGAACCATGCAGACGTACCATAACAGAACCGTTTATAATATCCGGTACTGTAAATCTGAATCCGTCTCCGATTATTTCCTCTACATTCCCGCTGGTGTCATAAATGAATAGTTTATTCGGATTAAGAGAACCTATCGCTTTAGGGGTGCCGGTATTTGTATTAAATACAGCAAATTTCTTAACATCATCACTGTCAGGAAAATTAAAATCGTTAGAAATCTCTTCCTCCGCTGCCATGTTTCCTCCTCTGGCAGCATATTCCCATTCGGCCTCAGTCGGCAATCTTAAATACATTGGAGATCCATCAATAACGGGGAAATGATTACTGTCAAAATTCTGCGACATTAACCAAGCATTGTATTTTTGCAAAAAAGCCTGAATGTCATACCATGAAATATTTGTCTTTGGAAAGTTTGGCTGACAAAAAGCTTTATCATTCTCCGAGCACTCTTTTTTCTCAGAGCCGTCCCCCATTACACTGTCCCACTGTCCATTTGTCAGTTCATACTTTTCGATAAAGTAATAACAATAATTATTATCCCCAGAACCAACCATGCTTTGCCAGCTCTTAGGCAAATCATTATACATTATTGAAGAGCTTATATAAGAATTATATGTTTTTTCATATATAGCACGTCCCTCATCGCCTTCTGCACCCTTTTCACCATCTCCACTATCTAAGTTTTTTACCCCAAGCAGAATTTTCTTGTCGTAATAATAATCGCCACAATCTATGGGAACTGCTCTCATAACCATTTTCATGCCGTTGGGCATAGGTAGCTCAATATCCCCCTTATCCTCTCTTGGGTTATACGCAGACTTCGGATCAGCGGAATTATCTTTCTTCAAAGCAGCATCAGCTTCTATTGTCAAAGTTGCCATGACAAGGCATACAGCCAGCGATAAAATTTTTTTCTTATACATAAAACCACCTCTACATAAAAGCACTTTGAAAACACTATGTCTCTCTGATGACGATACTGGGATCAATCACTGAAGCTTTAAGAGCAACCTTCAATGACGAAACTACAACTATCACTTGAACAACACAAAAAACAATAAGGAAATCCACTGCCGGAACAAAGCAGATTTCCAAATTATGCCCCTCTGCCGAAAACAAACTGTCTATAAGATAAGAAACCGCAGTGTACAGAACAAATGCTAAAAAAACTCCCAGAATACCGGTAACCAAAGCCTGAATAATCGGATACATAAGCATGCTGAACCGGGAATATCCCAAAAGTCGCAACATACCTAGCATCTTCCATTTTCTTCTAACACTGGCATGAATAGTACTCATCATAAAAGCAAAGAAACCGGCACAGGAAGTTCCCGATATCACAATAATAATGGTGGAAAGCGTCTTATCGATCTTTCTGATATTTGCTATCTCGCGTGAGCGTGTTTTTACTTCAACATGCTGAGACTTAAACCATTTTTCTAAGGATTCTACACTGTCAAGATCCCGAACATAAGCACGAAATGATTCAAAGAATATTCTGTCAGCAGGCTCATCTTCGCCGGTTACATTAAACAGTCCCACGCTTAGACCGTCTCTGTAATTCTGGATAGCCACTAGAAAATCCAAATCAACAAAACCGGCGGTCATGCTGACAGCCCCGGCAGGGAGTACGTCCCTTACCACAATATCCAGGGCCTTGCGCTCAAATTTTCCGGAGAGCATACGCCTCCCCAGACTGGTACTAACCACATCTCCGGGATTAAGATCTAGCCTTCTTGCCACCTCATGGGTAACAATCATTTCAAAATTCCCGTCCTCAGAATGAGGAAAAGCAGTGATGCCATTCCGTAGCATCATAGGATCACCGTCAGATGTAGCTTCTAGGGAAATTACCAGATTCTTTCCAGACTGCGAGGTAATCTGAAGTTCAGCTGCCACATCCCTGGTTCTCCCTATGGCATACTCGCATTCATTACGGGAACGTATCTCATCAATGAAAGCCTCCGAAAATCCAGCCCCCTTGTTTCCGGTAGGAATTACCACAAGAACAGCAGGATCCTGCATAAGACGCTGACGCATCTGTTCTATCACCCCGGTATGAACACCATGCAATACCAGAATAGGCGCCAGAATGCTTGCCAGCGCCAGCACGGCGCATATCGACATGGAAAATTCATGTAGCCAGTCCTTTACCGACAGATTCAGAATTGAACAGGACATAACCAGCACCACCTTAAACAGAATCCGTAAAAATCATTCTGCAAGACCATCATCCACCACCGACATCATTGAATTATCCCCCGGTTCAAGAGCAACCTTAATTTCCCTGAAGTTAAATTCATGTACCAGATTTACGTCATGAGAAACCATTACAATAGTTGTATCTGTAATCCTGGCTGCAGCCAAAAAAAGTTTCATAACTGTCCTAGAAAGCGCTGGGTCTAAAGCTGCAGTCGGTTCATCAGCAAGAAGAAGCTTTGGAGAATGGGCCAAGGCTCTGGCAATAGCGGCCCTCTGCCTTTCTCCTACCGATATCTCATTTGGCATGGATCTGGCCAAGTGGGCAATGTTAAGGGAGTCCATAAGCCCAGATACCCTTTCAGAAAAATTATTTCTGCAAGCCAGACTGGCCGTAAGCTCAATATTCTCCCGCAAATTCAGAAACGGCAGAAGTTCCCCTGTCTGAAGCACATAACCAATGTGCAGTTTTCTCAGCGCTGCAAGATCATCATGTCTGTTCTGTCTCCATAAGGCTCCGACATCTGTTAACGTATCAGAAAAGCCATATTCGAAAGAACCAATGCTGTCAGGCTTTAAAATCATCCCCAGAAGATCCAGGGAAGTGCTTTTTCCACAGCCACTGGGACCTGTTATTGCTACATATTCGCCATGACCAAGAATCAGAGATTTTATAACCAGCGCAAAACCATTATCCCTTTCTCTTTTCAGGGACAGATTTTTCAATTTAGCAAGAATCATGGAAGAACGCTCAGTGGAACTCGGTAAACCCATTCATTGGGATCCTTTGAACCGAAACTTTCCCAATGCTGTCTGTCCTTATCATATTCTTCATACCGTTCTACCAACCCTTTTAATCTCTTGATAAACTCTCTCTGCTGACCAACACTCATGTTAGTCCAGTCATCACGCTGGAACCGCAGTATCTGACTCTTGTATGGCAACCCTTCCAGTATCTCGGAAAGTCCCTTAGCCATCAGCTTTTTATCAGGAGAATCAGTAAAGGCTGTGGGATCTGCAGACATCCTTGCCGTGGCAGAAACCAGTTCGTCATAAAAATTGTAACTGGCATCATCATCAGAACGCAGGAAAGCCTCTTCAGCTGTGTCCAGAATGATTTTAACCTGCTTTCTGAGCATACTCAGCTGAGATTTCGTCAGCAGCACAGCAGGCTCAACTACCGGAACCGGGGCATCATTCGGATTCTGCTCCAGAAGAGACAGATCAGCGTCTGCTATCCAGGCTTTCACAACATGAGGAGCTGTTATACCGTCACGATCTCCGGCAAACTGCAGCTGCATGGCATAGCCGATTTTTTCAGAAATATTCTCAGCCTGTGATTCAAGTGTGTCATTATCAGAACTGGATACAGGCTTCTTAGAACTCTGTCCAAGTGCCTGCTTTTCCGCAATTTTGCAAAAAACATCGGCTACAGCATCTCCGACCTTTTTAAAGTTGGCAGCACCTACCTCTGGAGTTCTGGCATCAATAGGTATATAGCTTGACCGACCATCGGACATCATAGAAAGATCCCGGTAGTTCTTTTCGGCATAAGAATGATTCTTCGATACTTTTGGAGATTTAACATGGAGGGCGGTTAGATAAATTTTGTTAGTTCTAAGATAATCAGCCATACCTTCGGAACTCATTCCGGTTTTGGCAGTCTCGTCAATTAGAGGGCCGGCGTCGGTAACAAGAAGAATAATTTTTCCATCCACCTTCTCCCAGCTGAGCTTATCAACAGCATCCTTTACTCCAGCCAGAGAATCTTCATTGATATCATGAGTACTTGCAGTTGCCTCCTGAAGCTGATCCAAAAGAGACTCCAGCTTCTGACGATCCTCTACAGTGCAAAAATCACTGATAATCTTGGTGTTGTATTGAGTTTTCGGAGCCATCTCTACGTTGCTCCGGAACGCCACCACAGAAATGGCAATCTTGTCACGTGCCTTAGAATTCTGAAGCCTATCATAAATTTTTCTGATGGTATCTTTAGAAGCATCTATATAGGGCTTCATTGAAATAGTAGTGTCCACCACAAACACAATACCTGTAATCATCCCCTGGGAATCAGAATTACCGGCATTGCTTTTCCGGGAATTCTGTGGCTTTGAAATACCGGGATCTAAACTTGCTACCTCAATGAGTTGGGTACCGCTGTCATTAAACTGCGTATCCATATTCAGTACGGGAAGCAGATAGAAATCCTGTTGAGAAACCTGAGTTCCATTAGGCTCCATAGCAATTACCGGACTATTTGCAGGAAGAGAGGTATTCTTCCTACTCAGCAAACCTACATACTTATCTACAAAGGCTTTTATACTGTCTGCCGTACACAACTGTATCAAATCCTCCTTGCTTCTAAAAAACAGCACCGGCTGACGTTCCGTCTGATCTGTAAAAAGCATTGTAATTGCCTGAGGCCAGTCCGTTACATCCTCACTGCGAATCCAGCCATCAGAACCGTTGGCTGAGACACCGACTCTTACCATCCCGCCTTTTCTTTCATAAACATAAAAGGAAGTGAATGTCCGTGGCGTACGGATTTTACTCTGCCCTCCCACATCCTTGTAAAGAGAGGCATTAGGATTAGAAACCACTCGCTGAAAAACTGACGTTTTGCCTTCCTGAAGCATGGGATGCTCGGCAAAAGCCGCGTTTGAAATTAAACCAGCTAACACAAATACAGAAATTTTCTTTAAGCTGAACATTTATACATTCCCTACTTAAGTTTTTTTAACCATTTTTTGGCCTGAGAATTACCATTATTGGCTTCCCTTTCAACCCAGTCCTTCATGTTCTGCCGCATGGAAATACCGTCAGAACTTTTACCATAATATTCCCAGGCTTCCACCGGATCCTTTTCAATACTTCCCCATGCTGGCTTAGAGGGATCAAGGCACTCGGCATATCTGAGAGAGCCCTTTTCATTGTCACGCATGGCTGCAAAATAATAGAGCTTAAAGATCAGGTCCTGATCATGCGCCGTTTGAGGTTCCAGATCCTCTGCCAACTCCATAGCTGATTCTGAGTCCTTTGTTTCAGATTTTAGAAACTCGGCAACCCTGCTTTTCACATTACCCTTTGCATCTTTTCTTGCTGCTTCAGCCGTGGCAGCCTCCTCGGCGGCCTTTCTTTCAGCTTCAGCCTTCTGTGCTTCCTCTGAAGCTTTTCTTTCAGCCTCAGCTCTCTCGACTTCCTCAACAGCTTTTCTTTCAGCCTCAGCTCTCTCGGCTTCCTCAGCAGCTTTTCTTTCAGCCTCAGCTCTCTCGGCTTCTTCTGCCGCCTTTCGTTCAGCTTCCCCCCTAGCTGCTTCCTCAGCCGCATTGGTAGCATCATCATTGACAGATGGGGTCTTTGTCTGTTCAGAAATAACATCTGCAGATGACTGATTCAGGAAATACCAGGTCGCTCCAGCAATACCGGTCAGTAGAATTACGCCTAGAATAATGAAAAGAACCGGAGATTTCGCGTGCTCCCGATCCCTCTCTGTTTCCGCACCGGCATGAGATCCGGAAAAGAAGTCAACTGTGTCACCATCAGAAAGAGATGACGCCCCCTCTTCTGACGAATTCATTTCATCGGGATCTGACACTAAAGCTGTGTCAGTCATCGATTTTTCGGTATCAGCTTCTCCTTTTTCAAGCTCTTTTCTTTCATGTTCCTTTCTCTCCAGCTCCTGTCTTTCCTGTATTTTTTGGGCTTCATCTGCCTTTCGTTTCTGATACGCATCAAAGCGAGGCTTCATATTTTCTGCTCTTTTCAGAACATCAGAAAATAATGCTTCCAGATTTTGCACCTTAGCTTCGTACTCCTCCACCATAGCTTTGGCTTTGGGGAATATCTCCGAATCACTTGCAATTTTGGAATTATTAATGCCTTGGCGCACTCCTGCTGACAGCTTATCAAGCTCCTCCTTTTTCTTTTTCAGTGGAGCTAAGGCTTCGGCTAGAGCTGTATAATCATGCTCAATAGTGACACCGTTTCCTGAAGAAAAAACATCACTTAGAGTCAACAACGCATTATTTGTCTTATTTATCTGCAAATTGATCTCATCAATTTTTGCCGTAGAATCACTGACTAACCGACTGACATTTTCAAAAGCTTCTCTGGCCTCATCACGTGGTCCCGCACCAGTCTCCTCAGAAAGACCAAAACCCTCCGAAAGAATCTGGGATTTTCTGACACCATTTATAAAAACGTCACCGGAATAGTCCGTTTCATTTCCGTCTTTGTCAAAAAGATAAACACTATAACCACCCTTATTTATGTTGTTAACATAATAAGGTTCAAGTTTGAACAAAAGCCGGCCGTTTTCGAGCTTTCCGGCAACCTTCAAAATCTCCTTTTTTCCGGTCCATACTCCTTTATCTGCCCCCAAATACTCTTCACCGGTGGCAATAACTCTGGAAATCACAATCCCCTCACCGCCGAAAAAATGCTCATTATCCTCCGGCTCTATAGTGATAAGGGCATAACCATCATCAAGATTCTTTTGCGAAAAAGTTACATACATTTACTTACTCCGGTTTGATAGTTTTCAGAATTTCACCAAGTATCGCGTTCTGACGAACATCAATCTTACCGGTATCATCTGAAATGGCATTGTCTATGAGCAAACCATAAAAGGTTATCAACCAGTCCATAAACCACTGTTTGGAATTAGCCTGAGGATCGTACTTATAAGGAAGCTCCGGGAAACCTGATTCCTGCTCCTTTTCCTTAAAAACCGTAATGCTCTTACCATTAAAATCCACAACACGATCCGCCTCATCCGTTTCTGCTGGATTTTTACCCATCCAGCTGACAAAGCTGTTCAAAACACTGATAGCATAACTGGCCTGTCTTCTGTTCTTCTGATACTCCTCACCGGTAAATCTGGAGATCTCTCTAAGCTTACCTTCGATTTTCTTTCTCAGATTCATCCTGGTCATTGCAGAATCAAATTCATCCAGCATGGAGATATATGACTGCTGTGGGAACATGTAATACCCTGTCAGTGCCGCATCATCCGCCTTGGAACGGCAATGGCTGTTCCATATTTCAATAATGCGATCAACATAGAAGGTTATAAAATCCTTTTCCATGTTATCTTCTTTACCGGCCCCGGACGAATAACTGTCGTCTCCGCCTCCTGATGAACCATTGGACAGGAACGAATCCGGATCGTCAAAATTCATAAACATATCAGTATTTATATCCTGAACAAGATTTTCATTAACCTCTTTTGATTCCTGAGCCACAATGGAATTAAACTTCTCCTTGTATTCATCAAACCGCCGTTCAGCATCATCCCTAAGATAAACAACCTGATCCAGAGGAAGCGCAAAGCTGTTGATAAGTTCCGGAAAACGTGCCCGGAACTTCTGATTGGCACTTAAGTTTTTGATTTTAAGAAAAAGCATCTGCTTCTTCTTAATTTCCTCTGCCTGATTTCCTGAATGATAAAAAGGATACAGAATGGAATACAGCTTATCCCTGGCCCGCAGCATGGCATTATGGATTTGATCAAGCTTAAGGTTCGGATCGCATAGTGGTTCCAGACAGCGTTTAATATGCTCAATGCCTCCGTCATTAAGCTTCATAAGCTCATCAAAGGCCGTTTCCGGAGAGCGGAAATGCTTTTTTACCAGTTCTGAATTTATAAAGGCTGTACGCATTTTTCCTGCATGCTCGACGTCTTCAATCTCAAGCTCTTTGCCTTTTTCGAGCTTCATCATTCCCTTCCAGGAAATGTTAACATTTCTGAGCATGAACATATTGTTAAATGGCTGTGTCGGTATCCAGCGTTCCACCCAATGGGTAGTCTGGCTGAAGGTATTGGAAAAATGTGCTAGAAACTTCCCCTGAATAGTACTGTCCCAGACACTTTCATATTTCTTCCCAGGCCCCCAGTCAAAATTGGTATCGGATTTAGTCAGGATATAGAACAGGGCATTCTTGACATTGACACGATCCTCTGGATTCTTACCATGAGTCGAAATAATCCAGTCCTCCACTGCTTTAGGAAGTCCGGGAATATTATCAGTGGTTGAATTACACAGAAGAAGGCTTGTAAGCTCATGTTCGGAGTTATATCTCTGAAAGAGATAGGCTACCTTACCACGTCTAAAAAACTGTTCCACAGCACTGTCGGACTTCCCTGATTTCAGATAGTCTCTTAAATCAGTGGCTTCAAGTCTGGCCTTGTACCCTGGAAAATCCAGAAGATCTGTATGATCAAAGTAATTGGCAGGTTTGTTAACCATTACCAGTGTCAGTTCTGCAACTATGGCAGTAAGATTCTTCCTTAGAATCGATACCGTCTTCCCAGCCGGATTTCTGACCTCTACAGTAGGCTGAATACTTTTACTGAACATACTTGTTGAAAAGTCCGTTTTTCCCAGAGTTTCAACATCTATAATACTGGCCTCTCGGGGAATGAGTGCTTTCATAGAACAGAATGCTTCTTCGGAAAAATCGATTTTTTCCAAATCCACCAATAGCTCCCTCAGCATATCCGAAAACTCTTCAACGCCATCCCAGATTATACTGTAGAGAGTGACCCTGTCATCTCTCGAAAGTCTGGGAGCCAGTTCTATGGCCTTGCTCCAGTAAACCTCATCCAGAGCAGCCGGCCGGGCTTTATCACCAAAGGAATTACTGACATACTCATGAAGTTCTTCCATAACATCGATATTAATATGGGATGCCGGAGTGGAAACGGTTCTGCTTTCCAAAGGCATGAGAGCATTTCTAATGGCTTCCTTATCAACCTTTTCACGATGAATAGCATCGCAAAAATAGGTATTGGCAAAAATCTTGACCAGCTCGGTTTCAGACAGCAGTCTGACATGCACCGGATACCCGCTGGGATAATTCGCAGGAACCGTCATGGTAAATCTGGTAACAAGACCGGTGGATTCCTTTCCACCTTCGGGATTAATCTCCCGCAGAAAGTCATGCTGCTCGCCGTTAAAACTGCAGTAAACATTGCCGTCGCTATCCCGGGCCAGGGAAGAAAGAAGATATGACTTACCTGCCTGACTAGGGCCGAATACCCCGGCACACATTTTTCTGGCTGCCGCGCGACCAAGCATCTTAAACAATCGGGCCTGATGTCTCAGCTCAGATAAAACCGAAGATTGAGATTTTCCGCAGGAACGTACTCTTTCATCGTTAATTTCAACCCACTTCTCTGCATCAAGACATGCTCTAGTCAGCGTTTCTGAATCTCTGATAATTTGCTCTTTTTCCATCATGTAAATCCTTCATACATTATTAGCGGTACAGAATGCCAGTATCCATCCAGCAACCTCTCTCATCAGATCTGCTGATGGTGCTCAGTCGGATTCTGAGAGCACTACGTTTAACCGGAATCTCACCATCACGCTGAGTTATAGCATCAGGATCTTCACTTATGCTCGGCTGATTCAGCTTATCAATATAGAAAGACCTTTCATTGTAATTAGTCTCATCGGGATCCGGAAGCTTGAACAGTACCTTTACCTTATATGGAGTCTTGCCAACGGAATACTCACGATCCTCATCACTGGCGAAATCCATAATCCAGCACTTCTTGGTAGTCCACCTGTCCGCGCTGAGCTGACGATATCCGATTGAAATCGGAGCACTGAAGTCCACAATATGCTCATATTCCGTTTTCTTGCTGTTTCCGGAAAGGTCAAACCAGACCTTCTCCTTGATGAGAGCCCCCTGATTATTGAGCTCTCCGATAAATCTTGCAGTATCCTTAAATCTCAGGATGTTTGAGTTAAACACAAAGCCTTCAAGACAGTTCTCTGCCAACTGACACAAAACAGCCCCCATGATAACGGTAGTCTTAGGATCAGTAATGTTTCCTGATTCATTGGCAAATCTGTACCAGGAACCGACCTTATAGTTTCTCATAGGGATAATGCGATCAGGTGAAATGCATATCATGGAGAATATCTTTCTTACCACTGCATTCCAGCATGACGGTCTTCCCGTCAGAATAAGAACATCACACCCGTAGGCATAGACAAGTTCGCCAAGGCTATCCAGCGTAGACTCCAAAGATGAGGTAATAACCTTGTCAACATCGGTGCAAGGAATAGAAAGATTCAAATCCAGAATATCCAGACTGATACCAAAACGTTTCATTATCTCATCAGAAAAGAAATTCAGAACCTCTTTTGACGGATGAGGAACACGCTTAAGCGGAGATGAAACAGCTTCGCCTTCAAACAGATCCCTAAACTCAAAGGAAAATACCCCTGTATCATCATAACGAGCTTTTGCTTCATACATACGGAGAATGGTATATACAGCAGGCAGGAGTACTTGTCTGATAAACTGCACCCGAAGATTCTGTATCCGGTGATCCGATGATTTCTGCCCGAACATGGCTCTCATGGACTCTTCCACCCTATGCTGGGGAATGCTGGAATTACTCTTCTTTACTATATAAGCCGAAATAGCTTTCAAAAGCAGCGATGTCACCATATCCTGAATAACGTCATCACCGCCTTGGCTAAAACCGTCAATTATCTCCTGCTTCGGCCATATACGGTTTGTTGCCGACTTATCGTTTGCCAGTACAAAAGTGGTAATGGAAATGTCCGAAGTGCCTCCACCGATATCAATGGTTGCCACCCTGAGGGTAGGCTTTATCTCTGTACCTACATTTGAGTTATCTCCATATGCCGGAACCTTTCTTTTGCGCCCCATTGCCTCAAAAAACAGGTGGGCGTCATAAGCATAATTGTGCTTGATCTCATTATAGATGTACACTAGTTGCGAACAGGTGGCTTCATCCCAAAGACATTTGACATCCGGACAACAACGGAAATCATCTATCGGTTTACGTGGCTCCTTCTTGGAAACTTTCTTCGCATAATCCTGATAGAACCTGCTCCATCCCATTACATTCCAGACAACCTCAACAGCAATCTTGCCCCAAGTGTTGTAAATGTTCTTTTCCACAACAGGAACTCCAGGCGGAACGGTAAAAATGAGACTGCGCAGACGCCGCGGCCGGTCAGGATAGCTTCGGGTATCACGAATGGCAGGAGAGTTAATTGCAAGAAGAGCCTGCTGAATCAGTTCAATAAACAAGAACATCATTAGAGACGATCTGGAAAAACGGGGCTGCAGAGCGAATCTGGTATTCTGATTTTTTATATCCTTCCCGAAAATATTCTGAAGATCTATGGCTATGGAGCTAAGCTTAGGCTTCTCCTGTCCCTCCGGCACCGGCTGAGCCGCTGCCTTAAGCTCCTTCAGATTTGCTAAAGGAATCCCGGCATTATTAACATAACGACACAGTGTAAGAGAGGACACCAGCTCTTCACTATCGGTGTCATGCTCCTTATTAAAAAACCACAAATCTCTCTCGTCTAGATCCCAAAGATACCGCTTAGGGCTGCTCATCCCCGAGGCCCCTTCAGAATTCACCGACATGCTGGCCAGACGATTGGCCTCAGGACCAGTTCTTATCGGAGAGACAAAGGAAAATGCATTCTCCCGCCCGGAACGATCACTGAATTCAGAAAGTCCAAGTTCCGTTTTTACAAATTCGATCCTGGTTTCAAATGGCTCCGTATAACACTTATAAGGGAGCGACATATCTCTTAGCTCCAGTCGATAGCTGTCTAGCAGCACCGAGTCGGGATTGTCATCAGAAACATGTTCAACCAAAATTCCGGTACTACGGGAATTACCAATATCCAGTACCAGATCCACATTGATAAAGCTTCCCTCTCCGGAGCCTTCATCAACCTTGGCAATTCTTACTTTTTTTCCACCGATGATTTTATCTATCAACGCAAGATAAACGAGGTATGAGGCCAAGTGAGCAAGATGCATCTCTCCGTTATCCTCTTCATCTTCGCCGTCCACATTACGTTTCGGTATTTCCCTAGCTTTTTTCTCATCAGCAAAATAAGCGTTCCATTCTGCCTTGAGCCATTCGCTTACCCAGCCTTCCATAAGGAACTGGGCATTATCTCTCTTCATATGCGCAAGAGAACACACTGCAGAATCAGATACATCAGAAACACTGAGTGCACAGTGCCGAGACTCATCATTATCATTATCCACCTGCATATCAAAGCAAAGGACCAGACGCCAGCTGGATGGTTCACTTTCATTTTCCTTGGCAGTTCTGGTAAGATAAGCTCGAGCCCAGTTGGTAGGCCCGTACTGATAAATAGGCTTGTTATCATCATGACAATTGTCCGTTTCTCTGAAAAAAGGAATCGGAATCCACTTGTCAAACCACGGCCCTATATGTTTTTCTGAATTTATCGAACAGCAATCACTGTCATCAACCGGCTCCCCTGTGCTTGAGATAACCCATTCATCATCTTCATTTTTTTCTACCTTATGAAGCTTGACATTCTTTACCAGTATCAGGTTATCAACCACCTGTCCATCATCCATCTCCTCCATGAATGTCATATTAATTTTCTTTATAGACTGAAAGGAGGCCTCAAAATCAAGATACTGTGGTAACCCATATGGTATGAGACTGATAACATCTTTATATTTCGGCATTACACTCATAACTGCTAATTCTCCTGTCAAATCATTTAACTCTTTCAAAAGTTGTATTATTCCATCTGGTATTACTATGAATATTTCTGCCGGAACAAAGAGCACGCCCCTTCACAGACTTACAAACTATTGCCTGACCTTCATAGTTCTTATTCGTCTTCTTGTTATAGAAGTCTGACGTATTAACCACCAGATTGTGGTGTCTGTCATAGCTTGCTTTAACCGTCGAATAATAAAGTCCTTTTTCATCCCTCACTATTCCGGTACCTTTTCCGTTACTGTCAAAACTGAATTCAAATACTATCGGAGTATCAGAATCATTAATCAAGCCACTATTGCACAGCCACCGTCCTTTAAGAAACTCGAAAGTATTTTTATTTTTTGGAATGGAAAGATACTCACTGGATTTTTTGCCTGAAGCACTCTGACCAAAGGAAGATCCAGAAGCCCGTTTGCCGGATGAAGCTGATGAGTTCTGTTTACCTGAAGAACGGGAGGCACTGGCGGAGGATGCTCCTGAAGAACGGGAAGCATTGGCGGAGGATGCTCCTGAAGAACGGGAGGCATTAGCGGAGGATGCTCCTGAAGAACGGGAAGCATTGGCGGAGGATGCTGATGAATTCTGTCCTTCAGAAGAACCTGAAGCTCCGAAAGAGGAATTACTTCCTGCCGCACTTCCTGACTCAGACAAATTAGCCAGCATATCCTCTGTGGAAAGACCTTCTGAATCGCTGTTAGATGCCTGTCCCCCGGCATCCAAATCAGATAAACCAGCAAGCAGATCATCCGTAGATTGCTCATTTCCGGAAGATGCGGTGGAATCTGAGGAGGCTGAAGGGACAGAAGCAGAACCATCATCCTGCTGTTGACTGTTTTCCTGATTAGAGCTCTGTTCCCCTCCCTCAGAAACACCCAAATCCTCCGATTGTTGCAAATCCTCAGATTGTTGCATTACAATCTCCTCATATTCTGACTCACTCTTATTAAGAGACTCCAATGATACCAACTGACCGTTTTCCAAATGAACCCAGCCGTTTGACACATTACAGTTCAGCTCCTTTTTGGCATTCGGTTTACACTGCATGAAGGTTGGATAGTAGAGCTTATTGCCTTTGTATGAATCTGTCTTCACACGATAGCTGCCGTCCTTCATCACAGCCATACTGGCATTTGCTTTGGAATCGCCGTATACACTGTCCTTAATAACTGAATAACCATTACCTTCTTTGTCAAAATGGAACTCCAAACCGATGTTAGCGCCATCCCCCTTACGCACAAGGTTTTGGCTGAAACGCCAACCGCCCTCCAAAGGATTTGATTTGTTGTTCTTGTTCACAGAAGCCTTCTGAGTATTTTCAGTAAGCATCGCGGGGAGCTCTACCCCCTCTCCAAGCTCGGCCAGCGCATTTGCAGCCTCTGCCCCAGTATCACTTGACTCTTCAGTGATATCAGCAGAATCATCCTGGCTTGCATACTCTCCATTACCATCATCATTACCATCACCCTGTTCTGCAGAATCGTCATTCTTTTCTGATGCAGCATACTGGTCGTTAAGCTCTTCAGTTCGCCGGATTGAATCAAAAGCCCTGTCATCAACCGCTATCAGTTGTTCATTTCCCCAGTTATGCCAGCCGTCGCTTCCATCACATACAAGAGAGTCTTTAACCTTTTTGCATTCGATATAAAGCGGAGAATATGCTTTTTTACCTTCAGCATTATTAATTGATCCGGTACGGATTTTTAAAACATCACCTTCCATTTCAGCCTTTGTGCGTCCCTCAAATCCTTCATTTTTGGAATTTTTGAGGTAAATGCGACCGGCACCGTCGGCTTCAAACTCGAATTCTGCCTTTACTTTGTTACCTTTCTCGTCAGTAAAATCCTTGTCAAATTGCCAGCGTCCTTCTAGAAAATCATAATCACCGTTATTTTCATATGAAAGCGGCATAATCATGGACTGATCGTCTTTTGCAAGTTTGGTCGGAGGAGTATTAATCAGACTAAGAGAATTAATGGTGTCGAATTCAGCACTGTCATCAAGCTCTTTATTATCAATAACATCATTACTCTTTTTAGGAGAATCATTGCCGGCAGTATAAGAACCTTCACTTTGCTGCTCGACGTCATTTGCTGTATCTGAACCTTTGTTATCAGCATTCTGTCCGGCATCAGTATTTTGCATGACCTCTGCAGAATCTGTATCATAAGACGGCAAAGAATGTGAGTTACCGGCATTCAGATCTCTCTGATTATCATTAGACGGGGCAGATGGCATGCTTTCAGGCTGAGGAATACTTTGCTGCTTCGGTCTTACCAGACGAAGAGTATCAGACATACAGTCCGAAGCCCAGAGAAGAGAAAGCATGGAAGAAACGATCAAAAAAAGCTTTTTGTGTGAATACATATTTTGCCTCGGCTACTTTTCTATAACTGGAGAAATTTCCCAGGATGTACCATCACCGATAGTTCCAAGACAACTGGTTCTTTCATTGTTGCAAAGCATGTCAAAACTGTCGAAGTTATCATTGTCCGGACATGCCAGCTGACTCAGATTAAATCTTACCATGTTGTCTCCGGCCAAAGTTGCATGAACCGAACCCCGGCATGTCTTAGATGATGTCTGAATAATTGATTCTCCGATTCCGGAGTCATCTTTGAAAATCAGCTTCATATCGACCAGCTGACCTTTCTCGTTTTCCAACACATCCTTTACTCTTAACGTCCCCTTAAGGAAAGAAAAATCATCCTTTTCTGTATTGGGCTCACGCATTAAAAGCCACCATAAAAGCAGCAGAAAAAGGAGCAGAAGTAACAATATCAGGAGATACAGCCACCATTTGCTCTTTTTCGTCTCTCCCTGTTTGTTACCTGCTTCAGACATATCAACAGAAGTCGACTGAGTACCAGACCCTACTCCGCCGGCAGGAATCGGATCTACCCCATCATTTTCACCGCCGGAAAACGCCTGAGTATCTGTCCCGCTAGTGGGAATCGGATCTACCTCATCATTTTTACCACCGGAAAATGACTGAGTACCCGTCTCTTCCCCGCCAGCGGGAATCTGGTCTATCCCGTCATTTTCGCCACCGGAAAATGACTGAGTATCCTCATTTCCGCCTGTGGAAATCGGAGCTGTACCATCATTTAATTGTTTATGGGAATTGCCGGAATTTTTTACCTCAATCGTATCTGAAACTTCACTTACAGGTTTTGTATCCAATGACTTATTTACAGCCCCGCTTAGCTCGGGATCTTGTTCGTTATGCAATTGGTCGAGTACACTTCCTGTAAGATCATACCCCTGAGCCAATGTTCCGTCTGACTTAGAGAATCCCCAGCAGGTAATCACAGGATGATTACCTACAAGGTAGATATAATTCCGATCCGGTATCTTTAGGGCACTTTTTACAAGATCAGCACTGCTGCGCTCGCCGGAGTTTGATAGTTTCTCCGAGTATTCATTTAATGAATTTCCAATCTCTCTAATTTGGGCCAAAACCTCATTTGCCTGTTCGTCAGACAAGCTGTCAAAGGTTTTTACAGTTCCATTTAAATCTGAATACCAGTCAATGGATTTTTCACTTGGAACATCTTTTGGCCGTGCAAAATAATCCTGATAATCATATCCACTTTCACCAATGAGATCCAAAAGCTGATAATACAGAGTATCAAGTTTGTTTCTGTCAACTCGGGCTACACTTAAACCGCTTCTTTTAATACTAGCTATTTTCTGACCCATGTCTTTATCTTCACCGGAAAAATTTACATTACAAATACTGGATGATTATGAGGCTTAACTCACTTAACAATCTTTATTTAGTATCAAATACTGCAACACAATTGATGCTAATAATAATTATTCATTCTTTGTTAAACACGTCTAAATATAACGCAAAAAAAAAATCATGCAGTCATTCAAGCAGGTGATTTAATTATCACCTGCACACGTACTTCACAATTATTATCTATTAGCTGTTAGACCATAATAATTAAGCGAAGTATTATTCATAGTCATACCGTCATCACCACTTGCATAATCATGAGCAAGTGCTGCCCAATTACCATCTACTTTGTTCCCGATTGCTTCAACCTCCTCTTTACCATTCTTTATTTTTTTCATGGCACGCTCTCTATTCTTCGTCTGCCTCCTCACAGTTTCCCTATGTTTTCTTGCCTCCTCAGCCCTTATCTTCTTTGCCTCTTCTTCTGCTTTAATTCTTGCCTCTTCCTCTTCCAGGAATTTCTCACCGTCAGCCATCTGAGAATCTATGTTAGTTGAGGCATCCGCCCAGTATATTTTGATATTATCAAGTCCCTGCTTAATCTCGTTCATGCGATCAAGAAATTCCTCCTTGGAGATCTGCTTATTAATAACAAGATCCCTTAAAATGTTAATCTGTTCATCGTAACATTTATAAGCGGTTTCAACAGATGCCTTCTCAAGATCCCATTGGTCAGAGACTTCCCCTAAAATAGTCTGGTACTCAGCCAGTCTCTGCTCTCTATCCTCAATTTTTTCAAGACGGGCCTTGAAGAATCCCACAGAAGCTCCAACAGCAGCACCTGCCAAAGCGCCAATAAGAGCCCCTTTCTTCTTGTCCTTAGAAGCAAGACCGCCAATAACAGCACCGCCAACCGCACCGAAAATACCACCGACAACAGAGCTCTTTACTTCATTGGAATTATCCTGATCCTTACAAAGCTTAGCTATAGGGTCATAGCACTGCGGATAATACTTAGCCTCAATTTGAGGAACCTTGCTAGTAGAACAGCCAAACAATCCTATTGCCAAAGTCATGGCAGAAAGCAAAAACAAACGACTCTTCATAACCACCTCAAAACTTTCATTAATTAAACATAAAGAACAAATTCAAAGTTATATTTAATAGTTTTAGAAAAAGAAAATCACTCTACTAATAAAAAGTTTACAGTTGTTTTTTTTTTTGACCAGTTTTCATTAAAAGTTCGCATTTTATTTGTGATCAGTATATAAAATAACCGAATTTTTAGACTTATATCACACCTAACGTACGCACCAGTTTCAATATAGTCTGCACACTTTCTAACAACTCAAACACATTCTCGAAAATCCACCTCAAAATAGCCATTCATCTCCAGTAGATAGTAAGAGGCAACGTTTTATAAGTACGCAGAACACCGATTTTTTTCACACCAATACTGATGAAATACTGAACAATATCCGGTACTCGAAGGCGCGACTACTTGCTGAACTCATGCTTCCACGTGGACTTTTTCCCCATGCCGAGTTCCATGCTATAACAAACATCAATCGTGATGCCCTAAGCCCGCTGTTCATGGAAATACTTCCCAATAATGGTTGCTATAAACAGTCTTCAGAGTAATTTAGTCGAGTTTCCCACACCTAAAATTAAACTTGAGCTCTAAATCTAAGGGATTGTATGAGAAAAAGAATTTAAACGATTGAAATCGCAAAAATAGAAAACAATATCAAATGTTCAAAAGAGTGTTATAAATCAAAGTTTAGAACCTTGCTTTTATGATAATTTTTATTTATTAAATTATAAACAGAATAAAAACAAGGCAAGTAAAAAGATACAGGAAGACAACATCAAACATAAGGACTATTCTCATTTTTTGGGCTTTTCTCACAGATTAAGATCTCCAATATCACGAAGAAGCTGAGATTTTATAAGTAGAAGGGGATTCAGTCAGTATCTGTGATGCTATGGTTTCTTACGTTCATGCTGACAACCGCATCATTACTCAAGTTCATAGCCATAGGCGGAACTTCAAACAATAAATGAAAGGTATTTCAGAAGTGTATTGTATCGTTTCTTTAAAACCTTTATACGACGGCGGGCCTTGTAAATAAAATCACTACAAAACGTCAATTTATCGTTTTGGTGAAAATTCTCGTTTATATTAACGGAGGGTGACTGTTCGGCGGAATTTATGACGGACGCCTGTTGGTAAAGCCCATACTGGTTGCCAGGTGGCTTTTGTGCCTGATGCCGCCATGGAGGAGCCGTACTAGAGAGCTAAAAAAATGCTTGCTGTAGCAACAAGCATTAAGGATTGCGATCTTCTGGTCGGACTGGTAACCTACATGTACGATGAACTCCTGGGACACAACTCCGGAAAAAGAAACAGTAATGCTGTCAATGCAAATTATTTTCACATTTGTCATTAAATATTACCGGCTTGTTTTATCATACTTTTAGCTATGAACTTGGGAGCGGCATTTTCCGGAAGAAAGGAAATCGTTTCGCGTAAACTGGAATGTTTTTGAATACAGGGAGAGAGTATGAACAGAATTGCAAAAATCATGGTTGTCGGCGCTGCCAGTCTCTGTCTAGCCGCTTCAGTGGGGGTCCAGGCTGCTCCGTCGCCATCTAAAAATTCTAACTGTAGTAAAGGACATCACTGCCCAGCGCTTCACCCGCAAAAACATAATAATCGCAAGGAATCCAATGACTGTTCTTCAGGAACCGGCAATCAAAATATCAAATGTATTAAAAAACGACATGATGATCTTATCAAGCAGTTGAATTTGTTTTATAGTGATTATGATGATAAAGATATGATATAGGTCTTTAGGTAAAATAAACTGATCCTATAAATCGGGTAGCGTAGCAAAGTCTGACAGGTCGAAGTCGTACCAATGCTTTCTACCCAAACATGTTTATGGATCAGATATATGAATAAAGCATTGACTCAATAGCAGATAAAAATCCTTAGATAGAGACCTCAGGTTAGGAAAAAGTGGACTGTGTTTTTCAAAATAATTTCTTAACCAACTGAAGGAACAGTGTTTGATTTGAACTGTATCCATTGTCATAGACATTTTAAATTTCATTTACCCATATTTTGGACAACTAAACATGTTTCTAAGCCCTACTAAAACTCTTGGTAATTTCACCTAGAAACGATCATCAGTAATTCTGCTTTCTGTACCAAACAAAGTCTAAGATAATGCCACGATGCAGTACCGCTTTCAATAGTTACAGTTTTATCCATAGAACTGGGCGGACAATATTAAAATCACTTTAGACGTAGCCACCATCAATACTTAATGCACCTAAATGCGCTGCGCTACCAATGCGACGCTTTGCTAAAAATCTTCTGGTGTTCGCAGCTACCACCAGCAGTAGCCATCACTGTTGTCAACGAATGTCCTCTGATTACAGGCATGCTCCATTGGCTGACACCGTATTTCATAGTCATTCTTAAAATACCATTCTGCCTCCAAGACAGAGACAGAAAAACCCAAATCCTGAGTATTATTTCCGCCGAGGGGGTCATATTTCGGATTATCATCATTCACAACCTTTGAAAGCTCAATTATCTACTGCTCGTCCTTTGGAAAGGCAGCCATCAGAAAATCATTGTTAAGCCACTTCCAAAGGTCTCAGTCCTCTCAGGTTATGTCTGCATAGTCATGATAATACGGCTGACGAGAAAAGCATCATAGCCTTTAACATCTAGTGCCAACCACTCTATGGTTTCTTTGACATCACTATATATTCTGCGGGCAACTCCCGAACTTGACGTAATCACCTTCTTTAATCGTTCATCCCCTTCAGAGCATTGATATCAAAGTCGTCTATCATAAAGTAACTTGTAAAAAGTAAATGGTATCTACAACCTAAAAAATATCAAAATAGTAGCCACAACTATGCTGTATCTCTCCGCCTTGATATGTTTTCACATACAGTCAAAATCGCTCTTTACAGTCATGCTTAAAAAAGCATCAAACTCCGCAACCCCTTTTATTTCAAGGGATTTCCGAGCCGTTCTATTTTGCCCTCGATAGTAAAACTACGGTCTCGACGTGCAAGGACAAGTGCATAGAGGTGTCTAGCCAATGCTTCCGGTTTATAAACCCGAATATAGGAAAACATATTAGCCAGTGTAAGGTGGTTCTCCGCTGACGGAGAAACGTTCCAAGTCTAATACTAGCATAATCATCACCTTATCCCTTCCGTTATAAGCATTCTTTTTGCAGTATACATCACAAAATTATATCAAAAGTATTGAATTTTAATGGGGGGGTAGAATCGATCGAAAGAGTGTAGTAGCTCGACTTTAAATAATAAGGACAATGTATGAAAGTTTTAGAAAATGCCATAAAGAGGATTAGTTCAAGCAACTCAACAACTGCATGCTGGACTAAGTGGTCAAAATCTTAATTAAGTTAACGGAGTCAAAAGTGAACGTATTAGCTAATGCTGTAAATAGAATTAAAAGCAATTCTGGCAACGTGTCAAGTTGGTCAAGATGGTCAAAAGTTTAAGTTAATTTAAACCGGTTTAAGTTTTCATAAAGCACCTTTTGAGGTGCTTTTTTTAATATGTCATCATGGAATTAAATTACATCATAAAAATAACCACTGCTTGCAATATGGGCTGTAAATATTGCTACTACCGCCATAATAGTATCAATTCAAGCAAGCATAAAATGGATCTGGAAATTACCAAAAAGGTCATTGAAAACTCAATTAAAAACAACACTGATCACGCCTCATTCATATGGCATGGTGGCGAGCCACTGCTTGTCGGGATAGATTATTTCAAGGAAATAGTGAGCTATCAGAATGAATTACTCCAGAAAAAGAATCCGGATTTCATAATCGAAAATAACATTCAAACAAACGCATTGCTCCTAAATGAAGATTGGATAAACTTTTTCAAAAACAACAATTTCCGGGTAAGCATCAGTGTAGATGGCTTTTACGAAATACAATCAAAAAACAGAGGAACAACTCTTGGCCACTACCAGAGAATTATCCACAACATAGAGTTGATGCGTAAACTGCAGATGGACTTCTCTGTGCTCACGGTTGTTACGAACGATAGTTTAGGAAAAGAAGAGGCTTTATTTGATTTCTTTGCGGAAACAGGAATATCGTCTTTTGGTTTTCTGCCTATGAACTATGGCAATCTATCAGACTGTCTAAAGCCGGATGACTACGGTAATTTTCTGTGTAATTTCTTTGACGTGTGGTTAAGCAAGGGGAAAGAAGGAATTTCGATAAGAGAATTTGACGACTACATCAGATGGCATCTTGGTCAGCAGCCGATACAATGTGAACACTGTAATATTTGCCACCAATACTTTACCGTACTACCTAACGGTGATTTGTACCCATGCGACTGCTTTGGTCAAAAAGGAATTTTGAAATTAGGCACCGTGTTTGACGATGTAAATGTAACAATTGAAAACAACAAAAGGCTTTATACCGGAGCAGAAGTGGTTCCAAATGAATGCTGCGAGTGCCAGTTCGCGGATCTATGCAAAGGTGGCTGCAAATATTTCCGCTATATTCAGAATAATTCTTTCGTAAACAAACAATACTACTGTTCTTCATACAAGCAGTTATACACAAAAATGAAACAGGCCTTAGAACTGTTCCAGAGCAGTGGAAGATAGCAATTTTTAATTGAGTGAAAATTCAGCCGGTTATTCCGGCTGTATAACTTACCCTTTAACCCCAATCTCCAACCCAGATTTGAACTCTACAGTGAAGTGGTCATCATGGACGGTGATGCGCTCTATCAGTCTTCTGACAAGAGCTTCATCGTACTCGACAACCTTGGTTTCCTGCTCATCAAGAAAGGCCTTAAGGTCTGAAATCTTCTGTCGAACTCCGTCCTTTTTGGCATCATCAAGCTGCAACTGATATTTCCTTTCATGAAGTTCAGTAATCTCCTGACCGAGCTTATCGCAGTCCTGCCGCTGTTTTATTCGCTTGAGAAGATCCTTCTGCAATGATGCAATTCTGGAATCAATCTCGGCTACTTCATCCGTGTTCGTGGAACTCAGCACCTTTTCGATATTGATCTTAAGCTGAGACATATAACTGTCCTGTTTGGCAAAAACCTCGTTAATCGCCTTAACTGCCACACTCTGAAGTTCCGATTCCTTAACAGTACGGGAGTGGCATTCAACCTCCGAGTATTTCTGCTTGAGCCGTGAAAGGCACCGCCACACAATGCTTTTTCTGCCGTGAATGTTCCAGTGAGTTCTTTGGTAAAACCCTCCGCAGTGACAGCAGGCAACAAGGTTGGAAAGAGCAAACTTACCGCTGTACTGTCTGCGTTTCCCCGTTGTGGTTTTTAGGTTTGAACGTTTCGCCATTTTCTCCTGAACCCGCATAAAGAGCTCTTTCGGAATGATGGCTTCATGGTTGTTCTCCACATAATACTGCGGAACTATTCCCCGGTTGGCTACACGCTTTTTGCTCAGAAAATCCGTGGTGACGGTCTTCTGAAGAAGTGCATCCCCCATGTACTTCTCATTCGTCAGGATAAGTTTAATGGAGGAGTTCAGCCAATGTTCACTTCCAGCGGCAGTCTTAATACCGTCAACCTAGGATCATAAATTATGACGTTCCAGAAGAACTTATGGGCGATGAATGCAATGAATTTTCAGGGATGAACGAAGCTGAAAGTGAGATGGTTTATGATGAGATTATTGCAGCCATGCGCAGGAAAGATCCACTTATAGCAGAGGTGTTTACTAGGTATCACACCTACGACTACGATGCTCCGGAAATTGCGGCTGAACTCGGGATAGATAAGCGGAAGGTGTATTATCTGAAACAGCAAGCTGAGCAAATCAGAGATAAGATGATGAACCTGTAGATGTTTTCTGTAAAATAGTGTCTTCATTTTAAAGCGGTGTCTGGGATTAACTCCAGCACTGCTTTTTTATTAACTTGCTATACCTTCCACATAGAGCGTAAATGTTAACAGCAAAACAATAGAGGATTACGCGCTATGTTCTACATTGATTTCACTACCCCGGAAGGCAAAACCTACCGTATTGATGTTTCCAAGAATCCTGTTCTCTACAAATGTCCTATCTGTGGAGAGATTTCAATCTACAAGTTTGATCCGACCAGTGAAGACTGTTGCATTCCCTGCACAAACAACAGGAAACGTATAAAACTGGAGGAATTTAGGGAATTGGAGAAAAAGAGGGAGGAAGATGAATTTAGGAGGAAGTGGCTTCGCACCCATTCGACAAAATTACGCAATCTGGAAGAGAAACAGAAGGTTACCAGGATAGAAAAGCCAAAATGCCTATCTTAGTTTAGAGAATCGTCAGCGGTGTCTGGGATTACCCCGGCACTGCTTTTATAACAAAGGTTTTATATGGCGATAAAGCTCTAATCCTTTCTCCTGCCCGTACTTTGCAACAATAGCCCGATACACCAACATCTTTGCATTTTTCTCTTTATGATTCTTGCTTACAATCGATGCTACAGAATTAAAAATCTCTCCAGAATATTTCTTTTAATGTACCAGAAAATTTGCATGACGCGAGAAACAGGATAAGGGATGCTGACTACGCAACAGAAACTGCTGAAATGACAAGGCAGAGCATTCTCCAACAGGTATCAACGAGCATTTTAGTCAATGCCAATCAAAAGAATGAGATTGTACTGTCTCTGTTGCAAAAATAAGGGGCCCTAACTTCTTCTAATTTTATAGGCTCGTAGGATCCTTATTAACTTAGTCGCAGTAAGGAACTACGGCACTGCCTTATTTTTAATCAGGCTGTTGGCCATCGTGAGCTTTCCACGCACACTCTGTTATCTGCATATTCGTAAATACTGCTTTGAAACAGGAATTCTCCGGACTGCAGGCATATATACCAAAGGAGATCTTTCCTCCTCCTTTCCACATGTGGCAGATCCTCATTTGTGAGTAATTATTGCCATCTGTAGAGCATTCGATGCAATAGTCATCCTCCCTGCGGCTGAATCTATACCACATAGTCTTCACATCTGCAGAAATTGTCGTTGTCGCCCAATCAGAATATCCGTGATTAGTGACAACGGAGCCGAGATGCTGAAAGTTTTCATTTTCATATTCCACGGAGCCTTTCAGCCAATTCTCAGAATCAAGGTACATCACGATACCACACTGATCAAAGCGATGTTTACTTCCTGTAAATTCTGTCTTTACGATAAATGAAAAGAACTTTTCCTCGGTCTCTACTTGAAGCACAGGTGCATTATCATTACGAAAATGATAATAGGTCTGTTGCCATAAATCCGTTTTTGGAATTGTCGTGATTTCAATTCTGTCGGATTCAATCTTGTATTCCTTCGGCTCTCTTGTCCATTTCATATTTTCTAACCGAATATCCAACACTTGCTCCTTAGGAAACTTGAACTCCGTGTTCTTAACACACCTATGCGATACCTCGTTATCTAAAGTACCGATGACAGAGACTTTCGCGGTCAACTTGCTCTCCCTATCAGGAGAGTTTCTTCACATTGTACTCCGAAAAAAGCAAAATAGTATCTACAACCTAAAAAATATCAAAATAGTAGCCACAACTATGCTGTATCTCCCTTGATATGTTCTTACATACAGCATAAATCCGGTTTTACAGTCATGCTCAATAAAGCATCAAACTCTGCAAACCCTTTGATTTCAAGGGCTTTCAGAGGGGATCTATTTCTCCCTTGACAGTAAAACTACGGTCTCAACATGCTCCGAAACCGCCTTCACTCCCGATTCGGCGGCCGAGAGAGCGGATCGGGCCTCCTTTACCAGTCCCTTCGCTCTGGTATCCTTAAGGCGGGCAATGACCTGTCCCTTTACTACGCTGTCCCCTTCCTTTACCAGATACTCCTCCACCCGGCCCGCATACAGCGAAGCCACGTCAATGCGCTTAAGCTCCGTGCGGCCGTTGGATCCGTAGATTCCCTCCGGGATCTCGACAAGGCTTTTCTGATGATGGGTGTACAGAAAATAACCGCCGGCTGCCGCCAATATGGTGAAAAGAACCAAAGATAGACGCATAACAAAATCCTCAGGAGTCTCCGGACTTAAGCATTTCCGTCTTGATATTTGTTTACCTGTAAACAAATTTCATTCTATTTGATGATTGTTTACCTATCAACAATCATCGCTGTCCCGAGCAGTAAATTTGCAAATTTACAGCCGAAGTTATAAACTTTACATTATTGTTTACAGGTAAATAAAAAGGCAGATCTACCGTATGTCTCAGTTAACAGAACCAGTGCTCAGTCTTATCGTTCAAATCATCACCAAAATCTGCGCCAACCATAACAATATCGATCAGGAGATAAACCGGATTCTGGAAACAACAAACGGGGCAAAATACAACCTGACCATTCATGAACGGCTTACTCTGCGTTATATCGGTGAACAAAAAATAACCAATGCCACCAACATTGCCTCAAATACCGGCATCACCAGAGGCGGCATCTCAAAAATCTGCGGGAGGCTCATCAAAAAGGAGCTTATCACCGCAAACCGCATGGAAGGAAACCGGAAGGAGATCTTTTACCGGCTGACCTCCTCCGGCGATCATATCTATCAGGCCATGGCGCAGCAGATCCGAGATGCCGAGGGGCAATGCCGGGAACTTATCGAAAGCTACAGCGCGGAAGAGCTGGTTCTTCTGGCGAACTTTCTCAGAAAAATCGAAGAAATCATCCCGTAATCCGCCTGAAATCAGATCCTTGCCAGCTCCGCTGATAATGCCGAAATGTCAGATGTCTGAGATGCGGGCCAGGGGCCGGAATATTCTCCGCCCTGCGCTCTGTCTCAGTCTGAACACTCCGCCCTTCCTGTCAGCCGGAATTCCGTTTATACTCGCAAGCAGCAGGATAGTAGTTTGGAGTTCCCTGCTCTCCGGAAGCACCTCAATTCCGAAAATGGTGTCATAATTTTCGGCAAAGGAGTCATTTCCGAAAAAAGGCTCTGGCCTTGAAAAGGACTGAAATAATCATTTTTGCGAGGGACTTATGAGACACCGGCGTCTTGTGATATTTTTAAGCCTGATGCTCCTTCTGATTTTCTGCGGAACAACAATTACGGTAACCCATCAGGCAACTGCTGCCGGAAGCTCTGCTAAAGAAGACGCTCTTCCGGCAAGTATCAGCCCGGTTAATGAAGCGGCCGGGAATAGTCTCAGCCAAAAGGAGATAATGACAATGGAAATGCGGATCGGCAAAACAGCGGTTTCAGCGGCATGGGAGCAAAATGAGGCGGTTTCGGCGCTGATGAAGCTGGCGGCAAAATCTCCCCTTACGATAAAAATGTCCATGTACGGCGGCTTTGAGCAGGTGGGATCAATAGGTCACAGCCTCCCGAGAAACGACCGCCGAATGACTGCTCAGGCAGGGGATATCATGCTGTATTCCGGTAATCAGCTGGTGGTGTTTTACGGCAGCAATTCCTGGGCATATACAAAGCTGGGCCGGATCACCGGGCAGTCACAGGAACTCTTAAAGGAGCTTTTGAGTAACGGGGATGTCACCGTCACCCTGTCTGCCGGCAAGAAGGAGAGCGGTTCGGGCGCCTTTGATTTCTCCAAAAAGACCGTGCTTCTGAACAGCGGCTATGAAATGCCCGTCATCGGCCTGGGAACATGGGCGCTCACTGATAACACAGCGGAAGAAGCCGTTTATCAGGCGCTTAAGTCCGGCATGCGCCTTATCGACACGGCAAGATATTACGGTAATGAAGTCAGCGTCGGACGCGGCCTTAAGCGAGCAATTTCCGAAGGAATTGTAACCCGGGAGGAGGTCTTTATCACCGGGAAAATCTACGGCGGCAACTATGAACGCGCCGGCAGGATCATCAATGATGAGCTCAAGGATCTCCAGGTGGATTATCTTGACCTTCTGCTTATTCATCAGCCCGGATCAGATGATGCAGGCGTTTACAAGGCCATGGAGGAATCGGTAAACGATCACCGGATTCGTTCCCTCGGGATTTCCAATTACTACACCAAGGAAGCGGTGGACAAGATTCTGTCATTTGCCACCATCAAGCCTGCGGTAATTCAGAACGAGAACCACCTTTATTACCAGAACACGGAGCTTCAGAAATACGTCAGACAGTACGGCATAGTCATAGAATCCTGGTATCCTTTCGGGGGGAGAGGCCATACTGCCGAGAGCTTCGGCAATGAAATAATCACGGAGCTGGCCGGCAAATACGGAAAAACCCCGGCGCAGATCATTCTCCGCTGGCACCTGCAGGCAGGCTTTATCGCCATCCCGGGTTCGTCTGATCCTGACCATATCGCGGAAAACTGTGATATCTTCGACTTTGAGCTGACGCCCGAAGATATGGAAAAAATAAGGCGGCTGGATCGGCGCCAGCGCTACGAAAACTGGTAATCTGCTGTTTGCCTGCAGTATTTCTCCCGCCCTCTCCTGCCCGGTAGCTGCCGGCCGGATGCCTTCGCGTTCAAAACCGCAAGGCCATTACGCTGGAGCTTTAAAGAAAAAGGCGCCGGCAAAGCCCGGATCTGTAACATCGGCATCAGCGCTGATTTCCTCCTGAATGAAAAGCGCATCTGATACACCCTCTCCGTAATACCGGCGCTGTTATTACTTGGCATTTACCTTGCGCACTATGTATGAATTCCAATTAGCGTACTCTGCGCATAGCGGGAAAATCTGCTAAATTGTACTATGCGCAAAAAGACCCATCATGAAGGTGAGCCTTATGGGATAGGTCGGTTTAGCAGTAGTTGGATTGAGTTTACATCCCAAACAGATCTCTGTGAGTGCCGGTTCTGGTAAGAGTCAGTATCAGCAGACCTTCTTCAATGCGATAAATCAGAAGCCAGCTCGATTGAATATGACATTCACGATAACCTGACCAGTTTCCTGATAATGCGTGATCTCTGTTCTCTTTGGGAAGTTCTTCGCCTCTAGCTAGTTTTCGAATGATCTCATCAAGAAGTTCTATATTAAGATTCCTTTTTCGGGCTAACTTGTAGTCTTTTTTAAACTGACCGGTCCAAGAAACACCGTACTTACTCATTCTTCCTTTAATTCCTTCAATGCTTCTTCAACGTCAGAGCAGCGCTTTGCTTCGGGATCTTTGGCTATGTTTTCAGCTTCAATCATCGCCATTATCGTTTCCTTGTTTGGTTCCTCCAGACGAACATTGAAAGGGAAACCGCCTGCTCGCAGAGATTGACGCATAAAGACATTGAATGCAGTAGCCAAATTTATGCCGAGTTCATTGTACATAGCTTCGCACTGACGTTTGATTTCGCGATCAACCCTGAAACTGTAATTCACTGTTGATGAAGCCATGGCAACCTCCTTCTTTTTTACATTTCATAAGTTAATTGTATGTGTATTGTATGTTAAATGTAATTATTTTGCGTTGAATTTGTAGTATGTTTCACAATCAATACCTCATCTCTGACATGACGAACATCGAGGATGTTTTAAGATTCGATTTCCACAATGTCACCGGTCTTGAACTCGATGGTCAGCTTGTCGGGATGCACGGTTATTTTCCTGATCCAGTGTCTTACCGGAGTCTCATCAAACTCCGTGAGCTCCGCGCTCTGGCCTCAGATGATCCAATTCTTTCAGAACAGGTGGTTATGAGACACTGTTTATTATGATAATAAAAGGATTTTATAGAATTTAAGTATACATGATATGTTTATTGTTTAATAACATATTGATTTATAAGGAATAAAAATATGGCATGATACTTGAAATATAAAGAGTAAAAGAAATTAACGGGATTACATGAGCAGGTGCCATGAATTGCAGGTTGGCTCTGTTACAGGTTCAGAATCATCTGTTCTCAGGGTAACTGCTCCGCAGTAATGACCGCATGGATGCAACTGCGGAATCATACTTAAAGATCTTCGCAGTAAAGATACCTGATGTTGCAGAAAATATTAGGTATGCCACTTTATCAGTAAACTTTGATTAAGCAAAAAAGGAGAAGAAAAATGTTTGATGTAGAGAAAAGAAATAATCTTCCGGTTTCTGCTGGCTCCTGCAGACGCCGTTCGCTGACGGTTGTGGATACAGTGGACAGTTTTGCCGATGCCGCAGGTGAATTAGGCGCGGCTTCCAGAAATTATGCCGAGTCTTTAAAAGTATCGTCCCAGAGAAGTCTTATCAGATCTCATGAAAAGCTTAAGGAGACAATAGAAAACAGCACACTGAGCGAAAGAATGCTTCGTGAGATCCTCGGGGCAGACTACTATCGCTATCGTGAGTGAAAACGGCATCTGTTTAAACATCGTATGAAAAGGAGAAAAATATGAAGAATTTGACTGAATGCAGACGAAACGGCAGGACCTCATCCGGTTTTACTTTTGACAGTTTTTGGGAAAATGTGGCTGCTGCCTGTTCAGATTCCGCCGAAGCTCTCAAAAATGTTACCAGTTCAATGAGAATCAATTCTTTGAGATGTCGCATTGAAACAAGGGAGGAGTCGAAGAAGCATCGTGACTATCTTCATTTCACTCAGGAGGAAATGGACAGGTATCTCGGTCCGGATCACGGCAGCGGCAAAGACTGGTGATACAGTTGATGACGCCGGGTCAGTAATCCGGGGATGCAGACCTGCAGGATCCAGGAATAACGGCAGTGCGAAAGAAGAATTTTTATGAAAGGAGATGAAAATATGGGATTGGTCGAGAATTTATTTGAAGCAGCCTTCAATATTGCTGCAGCTGCAGTCAATACAGTAAAGGTAATGCCGGAAGGACTGAACAACGCATGCGCAAGTTATATGAGAGAGC
>JAEEGK010002657.1_pt1 | contig 44799 bp, 20 predicted proteins | sample 8958771 | NCBI WGS metagenome assembly JAEEGK01 (sample SAMN16246547, study PRJNA631951) | gut metagenome | biome: gut microbiome; feature: rumen; material: SC-attached | host: Bos | place: Iran: Karaj | collected 2018-10
CCAATCCCCAATCCCCAATCCCCAATCCCCAATCCCCAATATGTAATTATAACTTATAATTATTAAAATGAAATTAATGATGATTTTTAAAAAAATTAAAATAATTCCTATTTTTGATGAATATTTATTATTATCTTTATAAGTAAAAGAAATTTCCCTTGTATAAAAATCAAAAAAAAGTATTTTTCATTTATAATTAAAAAAATAAAAAAATAAATATGAATTCTTCTAAATTTAAAATACTTTTCATATGTTTAGGAAATTATTGTAGATCTCCTGCAGCACATGCAATAATGGATTACTTAATAACAACAAAATATAAAAATTTAAAAGATAAAATAGAAGTAGATTCATGTGGAACAAGTGATCAAGATTCAGGAAGTTTACCAGATTATAGAATGAGAAAAGTTTGTAAAAAAAGAAATATAAATTGTAATCATATTGCTAGAAAAATGACAAAAAATGATATGGAAAAAAATGATTTAATTATTGTTATGGATGATGATAATTATAATGATGTTATTTATTTTGGAGGTGATAAAAATAAAATTAAAAAAATTATTAATTTTATTAGTGATAATAAAGGAGAAAATTGTGTTCCTGATCCTTATTATGGAGATGAAAATACCTTTGAATTTGCTTTTGGATTAATTTATGATGGTTGTGAAGGAATTTTAAAAAGTTATAAATTTATTTAAAGAGGAATTTTTACTTTATTTTTAGATTTTATGAAATACATATTTATATATTTTTTCTTTTTATAATTTAAGATGAATATATTTTTTATTTTGTTTCATAATGATTTTAAGATTTTTATATTTATAAGACATTATTTAATTATTTTGAATATTTTTTTCTTTTCTATTAATATTATATTGATAATCCTTCTATAATAAGTAATATTTTGTGATATATTGTATTATTTTTCATAAAAAAATAAAAAATAAATTTAATTATTTTAATTTAAATTTTTAAACAAAATCAAACATGCTGAAATTTTATTCAAATGAACAGTATAAGACAAATATCTATTTTTTTTTGTATTGTTGGAGTTCTATTTGTTGTTTTTGGATTTTGTTTTGTTAAATAATTATTATTGTTTGATTAATTCTCATTTACTCTATTTTCTTTTTCATGGATTTAAATTTTTTAATTATTAAAAACACAAATTCCATTTTAAGTATAATATATATTTCTTTTATTCAAATAATTAATATAATGTTTATTAATATTTATTCATTTTTTATTATCAAATAAAGAATAAGGAAAAATCCTTTTTTGTAATTCTAAAAATAAATCAAAATAACACAAAATTAAACATATTAAACGTTTTTTTCTTAAAAACAAAGAATTTAAGAAAAAAAAATAAATAAATAAACACTCTCAATATTTTTTAAATAATTAAATATTAATATTTTTTACTTTTTGACTTTATCTTGATTAGCAACAGCACTAATTTTAGCATTAATAGCTTCTTGATCACCAAGATAATAATGTTTAATTGGTTTTAAATCGGCATCTAATTCATAAACAAGAGGAACACCAGTGGGAATATTTAATTCAGCAATTTCAGAATCTGAAATGTTATCTAAATATTTAACTAAAGCTCTAAGAGAATTTCCATGAGCAGCAATTAATACTCTAACACCAGCTTTAAGATCAGGAACAATAGTACTTTCATAATAAGGAATAACTCTTGCTACAGTATCTTTTAAACTTTCATGAAGAGGTAAATTTTTTTTATCAATTCCAGCATATTGTTCTTGTGAAGCCGGATTTCTTTTATCACTTTCTTCAAGAGCAGGTGGAGGAATATCATATGATCTTCTCCATTCATGAACTTTTTCAGAACCATATTTTTCAGCGGTTTCTTTTTTATTTAATCCTTGTAAATCACCATAATGTCTCTCATTAAGACGATAATCTTTTATTACTGGTAGATATATTTGATCTACTCCATTTAATACATGGAATGCAGTATGTATTGCCCTTTTTAATACTGATGTATAACATTTATCAAATTCATATCCTTGTTCTTTTAATACTTTCCCTCCTGCAATTGCTTCTTCTACTCCTTTATCTGATAAAGGAACATCTGTCCATCCTGTAAATAAATTTAATTTATTCCATTCACTTTCTCCATGACGTACTAAAACTAATTTTATTGGAGTTCCATCTTTCTTTACTTTATCTTGATTTGCAACAGCGTTGATTTTTGCATTAATTGCTTCTTGATCACCAAGATAATAATGTTTAATTGGTTTTAAATCGGCATCTAATTCATAAACAAGAGGAACACCAGTGGGAATATTTAATTCAGCAATTTCAGCATCAGAAATATTATCTAAATATTTAACTAATGCCCTTAAAGAATTACCATGAGCAGCAATTAATACTTTTTCACCAGATTTAATAGCAGGAACAATAGTACTTTCATAATAAGGAATAACTCTTGCTACAGTATCTTTTAAACTTTCATGAAGAGGTAAATTTTTTTTATCAACTCCTTTATATTGGTCTTGTAATGCAGGATTTCTTTTATCACTTTCTTCAAGAGCAGGTGGAGGAATATCATATGATCTTCTCCATTCATGAACTTTTTCAGCACCGTATTTTTCAGCTGTTTCTTTTTTATTTAATCCTTGTAAATCACCATAATGTCTCTCATTAAGACGATAATCTTTTATTACTGGAATATATAATTGATCTACTCCATCTAAAACGTGGAATGCAGTATGAATTGCCCTTTTTAATACTGAAGTGAAACAAATGTCAAATTTATATCCTTGTTCTTTTAATATTTTACCTCCTGCAATTGCTTCTTCTACTCCTTTATCTGATAAAGGAACATCTGTCCATCCTGTAAATAAATTTAATTTGTTCCATTCACTTTCTCCATGACGTACTAAAACTATTTTGTATGTTGCCATTTTAATATATATATAATTTTTTATAAGGGATTTATAATAAATAGAATTGAATGATTTTTTTATATATGCTTTTTTTATGGTTAATTTTAAATTTTGGGTAATTTAAATTTATTTAAATATTTTGTTAAGTAAATTTTAGTCTTTAATTGTTATTTTATTTAAAATGTTTATTTTTTACTTTTTCTTAACGACAGTATTAGTCCAGCATATTAAATAATTATATTAAAAAATAACATCATCAAGTTTTATTTAAAAAATAATTTTTAAATCAAATAAAAATTTAATTGTTTAACAAAAATTTGTTTTGAATTGACTGAATTAAAAAAACCTAAATATTTAAAATATAAAATATTATTTATCAGCTTTAACTTTAACTTGATATGTTATTTTAGGTAATGTAATAAATTTCTTTTTATTATTTTTATTATTTCTACTACCTAATTAATTTAAATCTTCATGATTATTATTATCATTCTCAATATTTATAATTTATTTTTTCTTCTTTCTATATTATTAGTTTTACTTTTTATTTCGTATTTACATAATTAACAAGATATAAATTTACTTTTTTTATCTCTGATTTTATTTTTCAAAAATTTTTTAAATAATTTTAAAACAATTTTGAAAATTTTTTTAAACCTTTAATTTTTTCCCATATTCAATTAGATTTAATAATTAATTTTTTTTAAATATTTCCTGATGTAGAGTAAATATTTAATTTACTTAATTAAATTATATTATTTTATATTTTATTTATATTTTAATTGTTAATGAATAATTTATTTCTTCAAATATATAATTTTAACTTAAATACTATCTGAAAAATCTTGAATATTAAATACTAAAAAAAGAAAAAAATTAATCATTACTTATTTTATTATATATTTCATATCTATAATTTTTAAGACTTTCTCTAACATCATCAGGTTTTTCTTTAGCAATTCTAATAAGAATTCTAACTAAATCAAATAAAATATAATCTTCATTAGGATTATTGGGATTAAAAATAAATGGTTTAATAATAATACCATTAGCTTCTTGTAATTCAATAGAAATTCTTTTATCATCAACAATAATAATTTTTTTAATATCTCTTCCTAATTTATTTAAATCTTTATAATAATTTTCATTAACACAAGTAGCATTTTGTCTATATAATCTAAAAGAAAAATATTTTTCATCAATTTCAATAAAATTTAAAATTTGATCAGCATATTCTTTAACTCCAGTAGTAAAAACAATTAATTCATAATATGGAAGAAGAGAATGTAGAAAATCTCTTAATCCAGGTCTTAAAATAATATTTGAAGTACCTTTTGGAACATTAACTAAAGTTTCATCTAAATCTAAAACTAAAGTATATGGCTTTGAAGGAGGAAAAGGAATTAAAATTGAATTATTTGATAAACTAACTTTAATTGGTGTTAAAGATTGATTTTTCAATATATTTAAATTTAATTGTCCTATATTTTGATTTGAAACTTTTCTTACTTTAATAGGAGTTTTTGCATGTGCTTTATAATTGTTATTATTTATTATATTTTGATTTGGATAATTTAAATTTGGAGGATTTATTATATTTGAACTTTGAGTTTTTCTATAAAAAGGTGAATTTTGAGATGCTATATATAATTTTCCTGATTCTATTAATTCTTTATTATTATAAAATAAAAGGTTTTCATCACATTTTTCTTGGAAATTCATATTTGGTTCATTTTGAATTATAAAATTATTATTTAATGATTTTTGAGTTGGAGTATATGTCATGAAATTCTTATAATATTGTTGAGCATTATTATTATATATTTGAGTATTGTTATTTTGGTTTATTTGATATTTTTGATTTTGTTTGTTTGGAGTTGTTGATTTTAAATGTTGTTTTCTAAATAAAAATACATTATTTGAACTATCAAAAAATGCACTTACTCCATTTAAATTTGCCACATTATTATTTTGTAAAATTTGATTCTTTGAATTTGTTTTCATCATATAATTTGGATTTAAATTAAAAGTGTTTGTTTTATATTGATTTTCCATCGAAAATTTATTTATTGGATTGATTGGATTTTCAACTTTTTTATTTTCATTATTTATATCATCTATATTATAATTTAAATTTATATGATTAGGATTTCTTACATTTTTAATATAATAATCATAAACATTTTCAAAAGATTCAGATTTTAATTTTCTAAAAATAGGATAAAAATTACAAATATCATTATTCGAGTTAATTCTGTCATATTGATTTAATATTTTAGTAAGTCGATTATTCATATCTTTACAAGAAAGCATTAAAACTTGAGATTCTTCTTTTGGATTTATATTAGGAGAATTAAAAGAATTTCCATAAATACTTTCACTCATTAAATTATGAATATTCATTATATTTTTTATGTCATCAGCAAACAATCTTTGTTTATTTTTATTGTTTATATCATATATTATAACAATTGAAAAAAACATTAACATTAAAGTGTTTTTTATTAATTCATAATATTCATTTTCTTTATTTTTTCCAATTATATCATTGTAAATATTTTTAAAATACTCAATCCATACATTACATTCTTTTGGACAAGGAAAATTTTGAGAATGTAAATTTTGAATTTTTGAAAAAATAAAGTTTAAATTATTCACTAATTGATTATATTGATAATTATTTAATAAATTAATTTTGTTTTCATTTGAATCCGAACAATTATCTTTTGAAGGAGAAATATTTATAATATTTTGATGTTTATTAATAGTTAAAGGAGTTGAAAGTGTTGATAAAGAAGAAGAAGATAAATAATTTTTATTAACTTCTTTATTAAAATTTAAACTTTTTATTAAGTTTGATTTATTGAAATTAAAATTGTGAGTATTTAAAGGAAAATTTTGAAGATTTGATATAATATTCTTCTTATTTAATTGAGGATTTGAAAAACTAAATGTTGTTTTTACCGTTGTTTCACTTGCATTACTTTCTTTTCTACTTGTCAAAAATTTATTTTCATTTTCTTCTTGAGAAGACATTTTATCTATTTAACTAATATATATTTGTAAATCCATTAAAAAAAATAAAAAAAAATTAAAAAAAAACAATAGAATTATTAATTAAAAAAGTAAAAAACAAATAATAATAAAACTAAATCAATACAAAAAAAATTTTAAAAAAACATAATTTTACTTTGAAAAAAAATTTGTAGCAGCAGCAGCAAAATAGCCAATAACACAAATAATACTAAATAAAAAGCAATGAAAAACTATTTTATTATTTTTTCCAATGCAATGCCCAGTCCAAGGACAATGATGATCATGACCTTCAATACAAATATCACAATCATAACAATGACTAGCATAAGCATCTTTTCTAATCCAAAATTGGCAGAATTCACAAAAATAATATTTTTTCCTTGGTTCTCCAGTAAATTTCCCAATATTATTTTTAGGATAACCAGGATTAAGTAAAAAAGCTAAAGTATAACTAATGAAAAAAATCCAAAAAGATATATGACCTAAAATTCTCATTAAAAGATTAAATTTTGGGAATGCAAATATATATATTAATATCATTATTATTGTTATTATCCCATTTAAACAAAAATACATTCCCCAATGAGGTCCTATTATAAAAATTGGATTTCCTTCTTTATCTGAAAATAAAAATAATGTTTTTCCTACAAATTTATATATAAATTTTGATTTTTGAATTGCTATTCTATTTTCATTATCATTTGTAGTATTTGAATTATTTAAAGTACTTGTTTCTTTTCTAGATGATATTAAATCATTTTTATTTTCAGACAATTCTGTATCCATTCCTCTTATGTGTATATCTTCATGGGTTATTTCATTTGAAATATCCATTTTATTGTTAAAGGGATCATTTTTTAGAATTTTTTTTTCTTTTGTTTCATCCATTTTAGGAGTAAATTAATTAAAATTATTTTTAATTATGAGAAAAAACATAATATTAAATAAAGTCTGTATATATAAAATTCACATAATTAAATATTAGGAAATTATCTAACATATTTATATATAATAAATAAGTATTCTATTAAATATTTTTTTCAATATTAAAATCTTTTTAATTATAAAATTATTTATAATATTATTACATATTTTCAATTAAACTTGTTTCATATTTCTTCCATTGTTGATAAATATCTTTATTAAATTCATTTCCATATCTTTCAACATTACTTTGAATAATCCCTTCCATAGTTTCAGGATATTCTTGAATAGTAATTAAATTACTTTTATCATCTTTTTTTAAATTAGGATACAAATAATATTTAAAATATATTTTATTCTCTACTATTTTTTTTCTAACTTCTAAAAATTGATCATTAACTTGTAAATATTTATCAAAAAATTTCTTAGCAGTATCATAATTACCAGAACATTTCCAAATATGTATTTTAATTAATAATTCTTTTACAATATCTCTTCCATAATATATAATCATTTCTTTATTAATTTTAATTTCAATGTCATTATCTTTAAAATTAATAACTATAATTTCTTTTTCCTTAACTTGATTTTCAAATAAAAAATTAATAAAAATCCAAGCACCTTGTGTGAAAGCTTGACTCCATTTTTTTTTTTTATCATTATATAAATACAATGCATAAATTCCTTGATGAATATATTTAATCCAAATAGCATAAATAACTTCTTGATAATCTATTTGACTAATTTTAAATATTTCATGAATTTTTTGTTCAAAACAAAAAAATAAAGCATGTAAATCAGCTCTAAATTCTTCATAAACTTTAGCAATTTCTCTAAATTTATCTTCATAAGTTTCATCATTAATATAAAAAGTATCTATTAAATTACCAGTTATAGGACTTAATAAGTTTTCAACATCAAAATTAAATTTATTATTAATATCTTTTCTTAATAATTTTCCAGAACCATGACCTAAAAAAGTATGTAATGCAGTTTTTAAAATTAAAGCATTTTTACCATACATAGAAAGTATTTTTAAATCTTTTTCACTAAAAAAAATAGATTCATAATTATAATTATTTATTTTTTCAAAATTTCCTGCATTTAATATATTAAAATTTTTAAATCCTTCTTCTTCAATAATTTCTCTATAAACAGGACAATTTCTTCCTAATTCATTTTCTTCATTGCAATTACAAACAATATCAACTCCAATAAAATTTTTTTGAATAATTTTTTCTTTTTCAAATTGTTTATCCCAAGGTAATTCATCTATTAATTCATTAAATAAATTACATAAATTAATATATTTCTTAGAATTTAATTCATCAGTAATTCCAACCCAAATCGAAAAAACACCTCTAACTCCCATTGGATCTATATATGAAGGTATCCAAGCAAAATTCATTTCTATTTGAGAAATATCTTTAATCCATTTTCTTTGTGATTCTTTATGTTTTTCTATATCTCCTGTATCAAAAAATTCAATATAATTTTTTAATGTTATTTTCTCATTTTCATTTTGACAATAATTTTTTGCATTATTTAAATTTTCATTTATTTTTTTTAAAAAAGAAGAAAATTCACCATAATATAAAATTATATTATCTGTTAATTCTTCTTGTTTTTCAATCACACTTGATATTAATACTGCATATTTATTTAAAGATAAGGATAATAAACGTGTGTTTAATAAACTTATTTTTTTTTCTTTTAAAATTTTATCTATTGAATTGATTTCTTTTTCTGTTAATCCACCTAAATAATAAGAATTATTTCCTCCTTTTTCTTCTAAATCTATTAAATTACAATTTTGATTATCATATACTATTTCTTTTATACAATACCATAAGAAATTAATTTCTGAATATTTATTTGATATTTTTAATATTTCTTCAAATTTATTACTTGGTAATTCTGGAATAAACTTTTGGTTTCCATATAAAGTATAATTTCCAAAATTATAATAAAATTTTGAAACGTAATTCATAAATAAATTATACTCTATATCTGTTATATTATTTTTTAATATTATTTCTTTTACTCTTTGAAATGAAGGAAATGAACAAAAAAAATTTTGGAATATTAAAAATAAAGGAGGTGATTCATAACTTTTTTGAAATAATGTTAATATTCTTCCTGCCCAACAAGCTTTTGATAAATGATATACATAATTTTTTTCATCATCTGTTAAATTTTCAAAACTTTCTTTAAAATTTATTCCTATAATTGGAGAACTTTTTATTATTGTTTGATATAAGTTTAACATATTTAAAAATTAATTGATTAAAATAATAAGTGAAAAAAGTTTAATTATTTTGAGATATAAATTAATTAATTTAAAATATAATTTTATAAATTAAATGAGAATTATTTTAACTCCAGATGGTTCTATTGAAATTTCTGAATTAAAAAAAGAATTTAATAGTATTAGAATTAATAAAAGAAGGAAAATATATATTGAAAAAAGTAATTCAATGTATACTCTTAGAAAAAAAAAATATTATGATAATAAAGATGATTTAAATGTGAATCATCATTTTTCAATTTCAAATAATTGCGAAGTTAAAAAAAATGTAGAAAAAAAAATTAAAAAAGATAATAGAAATATTTTGTATAATATGATAAACAAAATGCAGAAGAAAGAAAATGATTATAATGTATTAAATTTAAATTACTTTTTATTACCAAATGATAAAAAAGAGAAAAAAGAACCTTTAATAATAAATAATATTAAAAATGATGAAAAAAAAAAAGAAAAAAAATTGAATTCAATATCATTAAAAAATATTTTAAATAAAAATGCTTATGATTCAATTATAAATACAATAGAAGAAAAAGAAGAAGTTAAAAAGAAAAATTATGTTATGAATGATTTAGAATTTAGAACAAAAAATTATGAACCTGAAAAAGAAAAATTAAAACAAATATTAAAAAAGAAAATAAATACTAAACAAAATGAATTAATTAATTATCTTCAAAAAAAGAAAGAAATTAATTTACCTTTTATAAAAAAATTATCTGAAATGAATGATGATGAACTTGATAAATTAAATAAAGTTTGTCAACATAATAATATTGAAGAAGATAGAAAAACTCTTCATTTTGATTTTAATTCAAATAGAATACAATTAGATAAACAAATTAAATTTGATGATAATAGTTTCAATAAAATTCAAAATATATTAAAAAAATTTTATTTTCAAAAACAAATTAAAGATTTTTATTTAAAAAGATTTCTTGAAAAAAAATTAAATGTTTTATGGAAGGAAAAACCAAATCAAAAAGAAAATAAAAAAATAAAAAATATAAAAAAAAGAGGAAGTAGTTGTTCATTCTAATAAAAAAAATATATAATTTAAATTAATCTTCTTTAAGTGTTGATATAAAACTTAATTTTTTAAATAATATAAATAGAACAAATGAATAGAAAAAAATATACAATATATTCTTAAAAAATAAATAAATTTAATAATTTTTTTAAAATAAAAATAAAATAAAACAGTATAATAAAATATTTAAAATTAAAAAAATATATAAAAACATTCATCAAAAATCATAAATAAAAAAAATCAAAAATCAAAAAAAAAAATGAAAAAATTACTTATTATCTTTCATAACTTTAGTATTATTTTTTTCTTTACTATCTTCACTTTCACTTTCAAAATCACTTTGGTTTTCCCAACAAAACTTCATATCTAAAAATCCTTTATTATTTTCTAACAATTCTTTAAACATAACTTTAATACCATCATAATCAGGTTTTTCCATAAAATCTAATTTTCTTGCATATTTAAGTAAAATAGAAAATTCTTCAGGTAAACCATAGCATAAATCTTCAGGAGAATACATTAATTTCTTTTCCATAATTTTCTTATGTTTTTCTTTTTTATTTTTTAATCTAACTCCTTGCCAAGGTAGTTTCCCTTTAGCTAAAAAAATTAAATTATATGCAATTCCTTCAATATCATCTCTTCTACTTTGTTCAATTCCATAATGAGTAAATAAAGAAACATATCTTGCTGTTCCAGTTAATCCTTTTCCTTCTTTATATGGAATATGCTCTTTTGTATTTTTATCTATATATCTTTTTGATAAACCATAATCTATTAAATATATTATATCTTTCTTCTTTTTTGTACCTATTAAAAAATTTGCTGGTTTAATATCTCTATGGATTATACCTTTTGAATGAATATATTCTATTCTTTCTATCATTTGAATTGCTATTTTTATTATTGTTTTTATATCAAAACATTTTTTACATAAAGAATATAATTTATCTAATGATTGACCTAGTAATTCCATTATTAAATAATTTTTCTCTTTTGTATTTATAAATTTATATGCTTTTGGTATTCCTGTTCCTCCTTGTAATAAATTTAATATATAATATTCACTTTCTAAATGAGGATGAGAATTAATAATTTCAACTTTTATTCCTAAAGGTGTATGAGTTTTTATATATTCACCCTTATATATTTGGCCAAATCCTCCTTTTCCAAGTTGCTTATTTAGATATAATACTATATCTTTTTCTTTGTCTATAAATATTTCATTGTCTAAATTATCTTTTGAAGAAGTTGATGATGTTGTTGAAAAAGACATCATTTTTTATTTGATATATATTTATTTTTTTTGATGTATATAATTTTAATTATTTATTTTAGATTATTTTTCTTTTATGTGTTTGTTGTTTTTTGCTCTTAATTTATAAATTTGATTTTTATTTCAAAAAATATTAAAAATAAAACAAGATTCTTTAAATTAAAAAATAAAAATAAATAAAAAATAATAAATAAAACTTAACTTTTTAGTTAATAAAAATCAAAAACCAAATTTTTAAACCAAAAAATAAAAAAGACAAAAAACAAAAAAACAAAAAAAAATAACAAATTACTCTCAAATTTTAATTAAAAATTTTTAAATGCATATCTCCACAATGTAAAGCAATTAACCTTCTTCTTGTATGATGAATATATTCCATAGCATAAGAAATAAAAGTATTATTACCTAATTTTTTTCTATCAACTAATTGATGATCATAAACAGAATATTGATAAACAAAACCATTTTTACAATAAATACAAATATATTGTCCATCTCCAAAGACAAAACTCCCAATTCTACTATCATTTTTATCTTGAAGAACAAAACCACAATCATTTAAATCAGAATTACTTAAAACATCAATAAAACAACAAGAACCAATATCATCAATAACATATAATCTACATATTTGATCATTTAAATTAATATAATTTAATCCTATTATCTTTGGATTTGAATATCCTTTTCCTTTATTATATTGTAATACTGAAATAATATCTCCTGTATCAAAATTCCAAACTGATATTTTATTAGTCATTGAATTTGCTGTGAATAAATAATTAAATTTATTTACATTTACTATTTCCATATAATTATCTTTTACTGTACTACTAAAATCATCTTTATCAAATATATTTCTTATTAATTGTCCTGTTATTAAATTCCATACTTTAATTTTATCTCCATATCCAAGTGAAATTATATAATTTATTCCTTTTAAAGGATCATAATATGTTTTTAATGAAATTATTCTTCCTTGATGTCCTAAAAGTGTTTTTACACAATTACATCTATAAAATGAATTCACATCTTTTAAATATTTATTTAATTCTGTTATATCCCATATTTTAATTGTACAATCATCACTTGAAGATAATAAATAATCTTTATTTTCACTTGATCTATAATATATTAATTCATTTATTTTTTGAGAATGAGAAGATAAAGTAAAATATAAATATTTTTGACGTGAAGAAACTTTATTTTGACTATCATCAATTTTTTGTGGTCTAGCATTAAATATATTACTTTTAATTTGTTTATTTTTATTATTTTTAAAAGACTCATTTGTAATTGGTTTACTAATAGTTACATCATCAATAAATTTATCTAAATATTCAATATTTATAGTATTTGATGAAGTAGGATAAGCTAAAAACGTTGTTCCATTTGAATGTTCAAATATAACAAATTTTTTATTTTGGAAATTTGCAAATGAAGTATAATCAATTGGAGCTTCATAAATACATTCAAATTGACTTAAATTATTTTTGTCTTCTTCATCATTTTGAGGAATATTTGTACTAGTTTTACTTAAATTTGTATTTGAAAATTGATTTGTATTTTCAAAAGCATCTGAAACTGATCTTATAGTTCCGCCCATATTAAATACTTGTTTAGTTTGAGTATTTGATTTTACATTTTTATTTTGAGTATTATTTAATGTTGAAGTTTGCATTGTTTGAATATTTTGACTAGGGTATTTTTTATCATTATTAAACATTTTTTCTTTTATTTTCTGAGAATATAAATTAAATCTTTTATCAGCTTCATTATTTAAATTTTTAAATTCTGTTGTGAAATAATTTATAACATTATCTCCATTAATATTCATTATTGATTTTACTTTATCAATATCTTTATTAGTCATATCACTACTTAAATTTAAAACACAAGTTTTCATATCATAAATTAATTGATTTAAAGAATTATAATCTCTACAATTACATATTTTATTCCATAAAGCATCTTTATTAAATCCTTCTAATTGATCATAATAACTAGTATTAATTAAATTAGTTAAAGCCTTATTTAATTCGTCTTGTTTCATTTTAATATAATTAATGAAATCTTGATTGAATTTAACAAAAAGATTATTAATTTTATCAATAAAAGATTGAAAAATTTGGATCATTTCACTTCCAATTTTTTCATTTTCTTGATTAAAATTATCATAAATTTCTTGTGAATTTTTACAAAAATGTTCTACTGTGTTTACTCTTTGTGAAGTATCAGTCGAAGAAAATAATTCATTTAAATATATTCCAAAGTAATTATCAACAAATTCATCAAGAGAAATTGATTGATGATTATTTTTTCTTACACAAGAATTTGGATTGTTTACACATTGCATACACATTAATGTATGTTTACTATCACATGATATTTCATCACATACTCCTCCTATTGGCTGTCTGTGGATTGGACATATTATATTTTGAAATGAAGACATTTTTTATTATATTTTTATTTTTTTTATATAATTTAAATGTTGTTTTTTTTAGTTTTTTCAATTGTTTTTTAGATTTTGAGTTTTTTTTGGAATTTTTGTTTTGTGACATTGATGGAAAAAAATTTAAATAGACACAAAATAAATTTTGAAAAATTTTATATTAAACTTATTTAGTCTAAATTTATAATAATATAAATAAGAGATTCTCAATAAAAACAGAATCATAAACTACATAAGAAATTAATCAAATATAATTATAACTTCAAATAATAATATATAGAAAAAGTCATAAAAATGACTTTTTGAATGATAAAAAAAATTTTTGAAATAAAATAATAAATATAGTAAAAAGCTAACAATAAAATTTTAATAAATACAAATATTTCAGAAAAAGAATTGGGAATTTAAAAGAATAAAAACCATTTAATTTACATCCTTAAGAAAAAAAATGTCAAATAATATCAGAAAACATTAGGAATATCATAATAAAATTATATCATAAAATATTCTATTAATTATTTTATGTTATTATTTAAAAAAAAAACTTTTAAATAATTATAAAAAGCATTAATTAACAATTTTTTTCTAATAATCATTCATTATATTTAATCTTAATAATGTTCCATTTATTTTATAACAACAAATTAATAACAAATTTAAATTTTAGAAATATCTTTATATTCTTCTTCAATTAATTCATTTGCAATTTTTCTTTTTGGTTTATTTTTTAATATTATAAATATATAAGCAACTAAACATAATACAATAATAAATAGAAGAATAACAAAAATCCAATTTAATATATAAAAAAATGAAGTTGGTTTTTTATAATTTAAATTATAATAACCTAAAGTAGAATCATCTTGATTAAAAATAATTTGATATTTTCTTAAAAAAGGTTCTCCAAGTATCCAATAATTTCCAAATTCTTGAAAAATAATTAAAAAATATTTTCTTCCTTCAAAATTAAACCATAAATCTTTTTCATTAAAAGTAAAATTCATTTCCATTTGTTTTAATTCAAAAGTTAAATCAGGAATTTTTGAAGTATCTAATGTTTCATCACAAGAATATAAATATAAATAATTGCTAAACTCAATAAATCTTTTTTTTTCTTTATCACATATTCCTTCTTTCATTTTTTCATTAAAAAAAATATCATCCAAATAATCTTTATATTTCTTTACACTAATAATAAAACCATTTTCAAGTACAATTCCAGCTTTTAAATATTCATTAAATTCAAAGTTTTTTGATATAATATTATCAAAAACTAATGAATAACATAAATTATCATTAATATTTTGAGTCCTTATTTTTAAATAATTTTTTTCTTTATAATTTTTATCATATTCATGTGGTTCATTTCCTAATATCATTTGTCCTTTATTTTTATCCAAAAATTTAAAAGTAAAAGAATATGAATCAATATAATTTTTTTCTTTTAACATTGATATAAAATGATATTTATCTATTCCTTGAGAAGTTGATAAAATTTTATTTAAACCTATAACTCCTCCTCCTATTAATTTATAAGTTTTATAAGTTTCACTTAAACTTTTAACTAATAAAAATTCATAATTTTTATATTCTTTATTATTTAAATATAAAGAATCTTCACTTTTATATGCAAATTCAAAACGTGACATTACATAATATTCTGCCTTCTCTTTTATATATTTAAACGTTGATGATGTATTATTATTAAATTTTGTCAAATTTTTTTCTGGAACTTCAATACCGATAATAAATGTATTATATTCATAAAATTTTAACATTAAAGGTATTTCTTGTTTGTCGCTTCCTATATTTGTTTTTACAATTAAATAATTATAAAACAAATTAGAAAATATATTTTCTTTTGTAAAAGGATATGAATCATATTGTCTTTCAAAATTTAAAGTGATTTCACTTTTAAAAATTCTCAAAATATATAAATTAATGATGAATAATAAGAACATTTTATAAATCTATATAAAATATTTAAATTTATTAAAAAATATATAAACAATTTTAAAGTTAAATAATGGAATATAATGCTTTTTTAAGAAAAAGAGATAAAAATATGTTTAATGTTTCTTATATTTGATGAACTAAATCATTATTTAAATTGTTTTATTGCATTTTTAATATTGAATAAGATATTACTGAATTATAAGAAGAAATGAACAATTTGAACATATATGGAATGAATAAAAAATAATTTTTAAATGAAAAAAATGAGAAAAAATTATATTAATGATATAAAGAACATTAATGAATTAAAGAACAAAAATTTTGAAATTGAAAATCAAAATTATATTGCTTTGAAAGCACTCAAAAAAAATTTCCAATAAATTAGATGAAATAGTAAATAAATTAATAATTATAAAAAAGAAAAAAAACAATCAAAAACTTGATTAATATTTATTAAATGGAAATAATACATTATCCAAAGAAATTTCATCAAAAAAATATTTTAAATGATTAATTAAAAGAAATAATTCAAAATTTAAATAAAGATAATAGTGACAATTTTGAAAAATTTTCTGAAGAAATATCTAACATAAAAAATCAAATAAATCAAATATTGAATCCATTAAAGAGCACAATTACTACAATTTTTTTGAAAAAATTGATGTTGAATGTATTCGAAATTTATTAAAACCTTTTCAAATACTTTAAAGAATTTTCCTTTATTTTCAAATTTTATTTCTTTATATAATAAATATAAACTCTAATGTTAAAGAAAATATTTTTCCTATTGCAAATTAATTAAGTGATATTTATAAAACATTAGAAAATGAAAGATTTGAGTCAAAAAGTAATGATATAAAAAATTAAATGTATTATTTAAAAAAAAAAATTGATAAATTAAAAAATAAAGTCAAATATAATTAAATAAAAAGAAAATAAAAATATAATAAATTACAGACTTTATTAGGTAATCCTTATGGATTATATATTAAGAGAAATCAGTAATATTAAAATTAAAGAAATAATTTTTGATTTATAATATAATTTTTGACTGCTTATATTTTGTATTTAAATTCTAATAAAAGTGAATAAAAAATAAAATAGATTTGTTTAATGAAAGATTCAGAAATAATTAATGATATAAAAAGAAATTTATAAATGATTATAAAATCAAAAAAAGACAATTAATCAGAGAATGTAAAAAAATATAATGTTTAAATAGAATTAAAGAACCTATATTTGTAAAAACACTTAAACATTAAAAATGAAGAATTATAAGAAAAAAACAAAAAAATATAATTTATTATATTTTCAATAGGACTAGTTATTAGGAAAAGAAGAATGAAAGAAATTTCAAAATCAATTTAACTAACTATTTTTAAATAAAAATATTTAAAAAATTTTTTTATAAAACAAACAATATTATAATAACATAAATTATTAGATAATAATTTCTATGATATTTTTTATTTTTTGAACACGTAATAATTATTTAGAAAAATCATTAAAATAATAAATATTTAAGTGCAGAAAAATGAATTGGAATGATGATTTTAATCAAGGATTAGAAATATTTGATAATCATTTTGAATATGATATTTTTAGTAATAATGACATAGAATATAATAAAATAAACTTTGAAAATTTTTTCATTAATAACAATATAAAAGAAAATAATTTTGAAAATACTTGTGAAATTAAATCCACATTAACTTCAAATGAAATTCAAAAAAATAATAAAAAAGAACAAATTAAACAACTATTTAAAGTAACACCACAAGTAAAATTAAATATAGAAGAAAATAACAATAATAATAATAATTCACTTTTATTATCTACACATTCAAAAACAGAAAATTTAGATTCTCAAAATTTAATTTTTAATGAAAATCAAAATAATTTCCATTGTTATGAAAATAAAAGTATACGAGAAAGAATGAAATTAAAAATAGAAAAAACTAAAAAAATTTTAGAAAAAAAAATAAAAAGAAAAGAAAAAAACAATTTAATAGATAAAGATAATAAAGAAAATAAAAAAAAAGATATTCCAATAAATGAGGAAAAAAACTCAAAAAAAAAAGAAAATAAAAGTCAATTAAAAAAAGAAACAAAAATGCTTAGAAATAGACTTTCAGCTCAAAAAAGTAGAGATAAAAAAAAAAAAGAATTTGAATATTATAAAAAATTATCTCAAGATTTATTAAAAGAAAATTCAATCTTAAAAGAAGAATTAGAGAAAAGAGATTATGATATAAATTTAATTAAAGAATCAATTAAAACATTATGTCCAGAATGTAAAAAATTAATTTTAGAAAAAAACATTTCTTCATTGTCAGATTTTTGCTTGAATAATAAAATAACAAATAATACAAAAAAATATATAAATTTTATTACAGGAATAATTGCAATAATATGTGTTTTTATTGGTACATTTATTTTAGGAAATAATATTCAAATAAATCATAATAATAATCAATTAAGACATTTAAATCAAAATATAAATTGTAATTGTAATAATCAATTAATTCCTTATGATAATGTAAATAAATATATAAATAATCAAGTTAATGAAACGAATAAACAATTTCCAGTTCCTTTTAAAATTGAAAAAGATTATACTGTTAGAGCAAAAAAATTTCTTGACAATAATTATGTTATTCCTATTAATTATCCTTTAAATATCAATTATAATAATTTCAATATGAAAAATTCTTTCAATGAGAAAAATTATGTTTTTTGTACAAATTTTTATTCTCAAAGTGAAGAATTATTTAATAATTTATATAATGAAAAACAAAAAATTGATAAAGCTATTACTACTCAATTAAATTTTAAAGGAGAAAAATATATTGGGTTTGAAGATAGAAATATTTTTATGGATTTAATTGTTCCTGTTAATAATTATAATAATAATACTTCTATTCAAGTAGACAATGTCGAAAAATCTTTTTATACAGTTTCTTGTAAAATAGTTGATATTAAAAAAGGATGTGAAGTTTAAAATTTAATTTATTTTTAATATTATATATTATATATCTATTTTTATATATAAATAAATATATTCAAATTTATAAATAAAATTTAATTTTTTAATAAAAATAATTAATGTACAAGTAAATATTCGAAAATAATATTTGAAAACATTCAATGAAAAACTGAATGAATAAAATTTAATTAAATATATTATATTATCCTTTTATTCTAAATTCAAAAATAATGAACAAAGAATCTTGAAAATATAATCAAAAGATAAATTAAAACAGAATCAAATCATGAAAAAGGAAAATATTTTAAAATTTTAATATTAGAGGTAAAGCAATTTCCAATTTTCAAATATTAAAAAAAAATCCAATTATACTCCAAAATAATCAATTATCTCAAAATAATAATAATAAATGAATAAATAATAATTACACAAAAACAAATGAATATTTAATAAAAGAAGGTAATATTCCTTTAATATGGTTATTTAAATATAAAACTAAAATAATTTGAATGGAAAATTTCAAATAAAAAATAGGAAGGATATAATACAAATATTCATAAAAAGTTAATTAAAAATAATAATAAAGAGAGAATTTCAATTATAATAATATAAACAAATCATTACAATTTAAAAATAAAAAGTGAATAACCAAAAAGTTCCTTTTTTCTCAATATACGAAGGTCATGTAGAAAATAGTGTAGAATAAATTAGGATATAATAAACATAAATTTATTTGTAAGAGGAAATTCACAAAATTTATTAATTAAAAAAACTTAAATTTATCTTTTTTATATATTATAAATACCTTTAATTCACAATATTTATATTCTAATTAGTTATATTTTTATATAATATTTATAAATTATATACACTAAAATTTAACAATTCTTCAATGTTTTTTAAAAAAAAACTAAACCTTAAAGGTATTAAAAAAAATTAATCAATCATCATTTCAAATTATTTACTTATACATCACTAGACAATAGAATAGAACAATAATTATGATTTTATCTTTTAAATTTGGTATTCCTCAGGAATATCCACTATATTACTAAACAAATTAAAAAAATCTTTTTTAGAAATACAATAATTTTCATTCTTTTCAACTTCCATTATAATTTTTTTAATATCATCTTCATTTAAAATTTTTTTTCCAAATCTTAACATTACTTTCTTAATATCAGAAGTGTCAATAAATCCATCATTATTAATATCAAAATATCTAAAAGCAGATTCTAACTTTTCAATTTTTATAACTTCTTTTAAATTAAGACAACACATAATAAATTCACTATAATTTAAATGTTTTTTCCCTTCAAAAGCATTACTTAATATTTTAATTTGTTCTTCAGAAATATCGGTTTTTAATAATTCAAAAACTTTATTTAACTCACATAAATCAACATAACCATTATGAGCATAATCAAAAGCATACAAAGCAGTTTTATATTTTTTTAATTCTGTATGGCCCATTGTATTTATAATATATTTATATACAAGCTTTTTTATTAAATTACATGGTTTATAATTTTTTAAAGCAATAAAAATGTTAGGTTCTACTAATACAAAATTATGATACTTTGAAAAAAAAGATAAAAACCAATTATGATTCAAAGCTTCTTGAGCAGAAGGTCTTTTATTAAAATCTTTTTGTAAAAGTAATTTAACAAAATTTTTAGCTTCATTTGAGAAATTATTCCATTTTGGATCATCATAATTTATGTTTTCGTTAATAATTTTATTAAATATATCATTATTATTTTTTCCTTTAAAAGGTACATCACCAATAATTAATAAATAAGTAATAACTCCAATTGACCATAAATCACATTTTTCATTGTATTCTTTTCTTAACACTTCAGGAGCAACATAATAAGGAGTTCCTAATACAGAATGTAATTTTTGAGAATTTTTAAATTTTTTAGATAATCCAAAATCAATTAATTTAATGTCTGAATCTAAATCTGGTGTTTCAAATATAATATTATCTGGTTTTAAATCTCTATGTGTTATTCCCTTTGAATGACAATATGATATTGCATGTAATGTTTTCATAATAATAGAAGCAATTAATTTTTCATTCATTTTTTCTTTATTCATTCTTGATAATAAATCTTTTCCTCTACATAATTCCATAACAATATGAAAGTAAAATTGGTCATTATAAGTTTCATAAAATTTAATTATATTAGGATGATCTAATGATGAAATAATATCAACTTCTTTAATTAAATCATCTAAATTATTATCAGTTAATTTTTTTTTACTAATAGATTTAATTGCAAATAATTTACAAGGAGGTTTTTCAAATCTTCTAAAAGCACTTCTTACTGTACCAAAATGTCCTCCACCTAATAAATCTTTAAATTTATATATTTCTCTTATATCCATTTCTAATGAACCTACTGAAGTTTCCAGTGATGATTCATCTAACACATAATTTTCTTCTAATTTATTATTTTCACTTTTTTTATTTATGTTTTTAGGATTTTCTATATTTTCTTCAAATAGTGAAGTTTTCAATGTTAAATCATAGTTCTCTTTTTTTGGTTGGCATTTTTCAGTCGTTTCTTTTTTTTTTAGAGATTCTTCCTTTGAATTTTGTTCACTAAAAGTTTTGTTCTTTTGCTTTTTTAGTGATTCTTGAAATAAATTTTTAATATTTGATTTTTCTAAATTTGGAAAAATAGATTTATTAAAGTAAAATTCTGGACTTTTTGGTTCGTTCATATCTATTTCCTTTTCTTTTTGAGGTAATGAAATTTTACCTTCTGTTATTTCATTTCCCATTTTAGAGATATTTATATATATTATTTAAATTAAAATATACTATTAATTATTATTTAGATGAACACTAACAAATTTATCTTTTTTTATAACATTTAAAAAGAAAAAAATATATTTTTAAATTACTCATTAACTATTTATTACCATATAAACATAATCAAAAGACTTTAGGAAATTTTTATGTAATAAGCTCATTAAATATTTTTAGGATAAAATAATAAATTAAAAATAACTTCTTAAAAATCATTATTAAATGTATTATTTTCTAAAAATATCAATGAATTTCTTATTTAATTTATTTCATTTAAAAATTTTTAAAGGAAAAATAAAAGAACTAAAATTATTATTATAATAAATATACTGATATAAAACTTTTTTTTATTAATAGTTCCATAATATGCTGCATTTTCAGATTTCTTTTAATTATTATTATTTTAACATCAATCATCAAATTTTTACAAAATTGGATTATCTTTTATTTCTATTAATTTATAAAATCTTTTATTTTTATTTTGTTTGATTTTTCTGTAAAATCTTTCATCCTTCTTTATCTTAAACAATTCATTTTGAAAAAAAGAAAATAATTTCTATTTATAATTTGCTTTATACTATTATTATATATTCAAATAATATAACTTTTTTCTATAAAAAATTATAATTTGATTATTCAAATTGCAATAATTATATTTCTAAAGCAATCAAAAGCATTTTTCCATCATAACAATAAAAATAATTAATAAGCAAGTTTTCATTAATTTATTGAATGAATAATTATAAAGTTTTTGATTTTTGCTCTTATTTTTGATTAGATAATATATATAAAAATTTAAAGTGAACCACTTTCTGAGTAAAAAGAAATTAAAAATTCCCTTTTAAAGTAATTTTTTAATTATATATATTAATTGTTTATAAGTTATTATTGTTTCTATTTTTTACTCTTTTTACTAAAAAGAAAAAAAATAATAAAAAGAATATAGATATTAATTATCTTGTTTCATATAAAATAAATTTGTAAGATTATTAATCCTATTAGAACCAGAAAATTTACAAAATTATTTTTTAAAATTTTACTTTTACCTTTATTTAAACGACCTTCTTTTTTATGAATAAAAATTGTTTACTCTTTGTTTTTAAACCAATATTTTTATTATTAAAAGAACTATCTTAATAGCAGTCATAGAAGAATAATTTAAAAGATTTATCATTATTTAAATTTACTTTTATTCTAAAAAACAAAAAAAAATGGTTATTTAATTTAATTTTACTATATATAATACAATTAATATAATTAACAATTCTTATTTTTTATTTTTAATTTAAATCTTTTGATTTTTTTCTTTGTCTCTCATAAAATCTTTTTTTTGTATGTAAATTAGGTTCATGCCCTATTGTCAAAGGTTTATTACTTTTTTTAACTTCCATAAAATTAAATGAAGGACAAGGTCTTGCTTTAAATTTATTAGAATAACTAATTGATTTTTTTGAATTTGTTCTTATAAATTTTTTTTTATTATCTTTTATTTTACTTTTACTGAATAAATCTTCGTCATAACTTATATTATTTTTTGAAGTCATTGGAGTATTTTTTATTTTAGAATAATGAAATATTTTTCTATCACTATTATTATTAATATTTTTTTTTAAGGAAGAATATTTTCTTTTATTAGAAGAAAAGTGATATAAATTTCTTATTTCTTTTCCTTGAATAGCATTTTTAATAATAATAAAAATATTTTTAACTGAATTTTCTTTAATTTCCTTATTCATTATTTAAAAAAAAATATGAATAAATATTTAAAAATCAAAATAAATGAATACTGATCAGAACAATATAATAAATATAGATAAAACATTGGAAGATGCGAAAAGTTTATTAAATCAATTTCAGAAAATAAAATTAAGAAATGAATCAAATTATGAAAGTAAATTTTTTCAATACTTGGATAAATTATCAATAATTCAATTAATATTACCATATTTAGAAACAAAAGATTTATTTAACTTTAGATTATCATCTAGATTAATAAACACAACAATATGTTCAATGCCAAATATGATATTATCTTTATATAGATTAAAAGTAAAAATAAAAAAAGAAAACAATCCTCCTAAACTAGATTTAAATGCTTTAAATGCACAAATTAATAATGAAGAAGATATTAAAGTTCAAGTTAAATCATTAAGAGAAATAAATGAATTTTTAAAAACTAAATTGTTTCAATCTGAAAATATTATTAAAGTATGTAAAAATGATATTGAATATATGAAAAATGAAGCTAAAAATCAAGAAGATATTATTATTAAATTAAATCAAACTTTAAGTAAAACTAGTAAAGAAGAAGAAGAAATTAAAAAAGAAAATAAACTTTTAAAACAAAAATTAGAAGAAATGAATCAAAAATATGATGAAAATGTTAATGAAAATAATAAAATTATTGATGATTTAAAAAAAGAAAATGAACAATTAAAAAATGAAAAAAATAAATTCGCTGCAGCTGTTGTTCAATTAAAGAAAATTACAGATGATTTAAAGAAAAAAAATGTTTCTAAATCTGAAGCTTTAAAAGCTATTAAAAATTTCTTTATGAATTCTACTATGTTAAAATTAAAAGACATTGAAGGATTTAAGGAAAAAAAAGAAGAAAATGGAATTACAGAGCAAAAATAAAAAAGAGAAAAAAATAAATAAATAAAAATTAATTTATTTAAAATATAAACAATTCAAAATGTTAAAAAATTAAAAAAAAATGTAAATATCAGAAGAATGACAAAAAAGGTAAAAGAAGTTCTTGAAAAGGAGTAAATATAATAGTCTGTGACAAGGAAAAAGAAAAAAAAAGAAATTTTTCTTTTGATTGAAAAACTATCTCTTCTTCAAAAAGAGGAAAAAAAGTAGAAAATATTAATAATAAAATTTTCTACATTTTTTGATATTATCATCCAAAATTAAATTTATCAATTTCAGGAGACTTAATGATTGTTAAATTAATTAAGTTGTGGATGTGATAAGAATTTACATTCATATCTATTATAAAAGGTTTTAAAAGTATCTAAAAATTTATGTAAAGAAAATCGAAAAAAATATTTAAAAGAAATATTACTATTTTAAAATACTTAAACATGAAATAATTTTTAATATAATAATTATATTAAACTATTATTTTTTAGTTTCAAATTCACAAGGATTTTTAAACAACAAATTACCATATTTACTTTTCATAAAAATTTTTTCTTTTCTTATGGAATTTAAATCATCGTTAAAATTTTGTAAATTTAATTCTCTTCTTTTATTTTTTCCCATATCACTATTTTCAATTTGTTCTTGAATTAATTCATCTAATTCTTTTTCAAAAATAGCATAACCTTCTTCATCTTTTAATTTTTGTATTTTCTCAAAAAATTTTTTTAATCTGACTTCATAAGATAATTCTCTTAATCTTTCTTCTTCATCTTGAATTTTTTTTTTCCTAATATTTTCTTCATCTTCATTTTCATCATATTTATTTAAATCAAAATTTAAAACAAGTTTTAAACCATTTTTTTCAAAATAATATTGTTTATTTTTTTTCTTTTTCTTTTTAATTTTACCATATTTTCTTCTTAAATGAGTATCTTCATTATCACTATCATTTTCTTTTTTATAATTTCCACTTAAAGAATTTAATATTTCATCTTTTAAATCATAATAAGTTCCATTTTTATTATTAAATAAATATGAATTATCATAAATAAATTTTCTCATTTCTTCTTCTCCCATATTAATTCTTATTAATTTCTTATTTTCTTGTATTATTATTTCATCTTTTACTTTTAATAAATCTTCTTCTGGAATTAAAAATATTTTTTCTTTTTCTTTTTTTTTTTTTTTAAAATAAACTTTTCTTAAAAATTCATTTTGTTCTTTTGTATTTAATCTCTTTGTTGTTGATATATATGGATTAAATGAATGATGATAATTTGAATTTGAATCTTTTTTTAATTTTTTTAAATATTGATTTAATTTTATTTTCTTTTCATCTTCTTTTTTTTCTTCTTTAACATTATTTTCTTCTTCTTCTTCTTCTTCTTCAAATTCTTCTTCTAATTCTTCTTCTTCATTTTTATCATAATCTGATTTTATATGATCTAAAGTTTTTAAAATTCTTAATTTTATTCTTTTACTTTCTATATTTTTTTTTGGTGATTTTTTTTCTTCTATATTTATTTTTTTTCTTCTTTTTGGTGATATTGGTGATTTTGGAGTTTTAATATTATTATTATTTTTATTTTCTATGTTTTCTGTGTTATTTCCATTTATATTATTTTCAGTATTATTATTTTCATTATTTATATTATTTTCAGGATTATATTCAGGATTATTTTCAATATTTTCATTGTTATTATTATTTATGTTATTTTCCTCATTATTAATATTTTCATCATCATTTTTATTATTTTCTTTTTGTTCTATCATATTTTTATTTTTTTTACTTTTACTTTTTTTCTTCTTTTTTTTTTGACTTATATTAGAATCTTCACTATCACTTTCATTATTTTTTTTCTTTTTTTTACCTTTTTTACCTTTATTTTTACTTTTTCCTCTTTTAATGACTTTTTCTCCAAATAAAGCATCTTCAGAATCATTTTCTGATTCTCCATCACTGAAAATTTTTTTTTCTTTTTTTTCATCATTAAAAGTAACTTTATCCTTAATAATGTCATTTATTTTTTTTTCAGAATTTTTATTATTAAAATTATCTTCTTCATCATCATTAACAACATAAAAATTACCATTATATTTTTTATTACTTTCATCATAAGAGCTTTTAAAATTATAAGTATTTGTAGTTCTTTTAGTTTCATCTAATATACTTGTATTTTGATTACTTAACCAATCTTCAGTAGTTCTTTTATTATTTATAGTATTTTTAGAAGGAAAAAGTAAAGAATTAAAAGTTGATAATAAATTTTCTTTTTCTTCTGTTTTATTCCTATTTTTTTGAAGAAATTTATTTGCATTTAATATATTAAAATTATTTGAATAATCACTTTTTTCAAATGTTGAATAATCAAAAGGTTTTTTATTAAGAAAAATTCCTTTTCCTTGAGATTTTTTTTTTATAAATTGTTCTAAAATTAATTGATCCATTTTTCCTTTTCCAATTTTTCCATTCGTCTTTTCTAAATCTTCAATTGATATATTTCCTAATTTATATTTCTTCTTTAATCTCATAAAATGAATATAATCACTTCTATCCATTTTATTAAAAAAATTATATTCATTATCATATTGTGATTCTCTTGTATTTAAAGAACTTTGTTTTTTTAAATTTTGAATTTTTTCTTCATTTAATTTTTTTTTTTCTTCAACATATTTAATTATTTTATTTTGAGTTTTTGTAACTTCTCTTTCAAGTAAATTTAAAACATTTTGAACTGTTATTTTTTCATTATATTTATTTCTAATTTCAACTTGATGAAAAATTTTATATAAAATCCAATCGAAATAAATATTATGAATAATTAAATCTTTTCTTTCTGTATTAAATTTTTTATTATTTTCAATAGATTGAATAATTTTTTCAGCATTTGATTCTAAAACATATTTTGGTATATTATCTAATTCCATTAAAAATTGTAACTGTTTATCAAAATCAATCTTTTTTAATTCTTCTTTTAATTTATTTTTTGCTTTTAATTTAGCAATCATATAATTTTCATCATCATCTGAATCACTATCAGAACGATATATTCTTTCAAAATAATTATTATCTCTTAAATCTTCTTGTTTTAAAAATTTTAAATATTTAACACTTAATAAATAATCTTTTGGACAATATTTTTTTTTATTTTTTGCATTTTTATCTATTATTACACTAGGTTCTGTATAATTTGAATTAAATCTTTTTTTATTATTTTCTACAAAATTATTTGAAGTATTATTCATTAATATTGGAATGTTAATTTGCTTTTTTTTAAAAGAATTTAATGTTTTTCTATTATTTATTTTTGGAAATATATCTTCTTTATAAATTAAAATTGGATTTCGAGTTCTATTTATTTTCTTACTATAATTTCCTATTAAAGAATCTACATCATATGGATTTATTGCACATAATTTTTTCATTTTTTATTTATTTTTTTAGTCTAAATAAAAAAATAAAAGTGAATGAAAAAAAAAAAAATTAATTAAAAAATAAAACAACCATTATCATTAACTTTCATAATATTATATAATTCATCATCTTCTTCATTCTTTTTTTTCTTTTTCTTTTTTTTATTTTCTTCATTTTTCTTTTGAGTATCAATATATAATTGTAAATAAGGAAAGCAAACAGTTTTAATTGCATCATTAAATAATTTATCAATATTAATATTTAATAAAGAACTAGTAATATAATAACCACAAATATTTTTTCCTGTATCATTTCTTTTAAAATTTAAATATTCATTAATATCATGTCCAGTAATAGTTTTTTCATTAATATTATCATAAATTTTTAAAGGATCAATATATTCTTTTTTTAATAAATCAAATTTACATCCAACAATAAAAATAGGAATACTTTCATTTAAATCAATTATATTATTTAAGGATTCATCAATCATAATTTGATTTATTTTTCCAATATCATCTTCCATAGAATAACATAAAAAAAGAATATGAGATTCATAAGCAATTTGCTTTAAAATTACTAAATCTGAAGGATCTGAACTTAATTCTGAAATAACTAAATTTACATTAAATCCATTTATTATTATTTTTTTTGCATACATATCTATTATTGTGTCTTCTTTTTCTGATGAAAAACTCTTTTTTAAATAACAATTAATTAATGCTGTTTTTCCACATTTTTGTTCTCCAAAAATTGATATTCTTATTGTTAATTGGTTTTTATTATTTAAATCATTCTCATTATCTTTGTTTATTTTAGTTGTTAATTTTTTTATTTGTTGACTCGATATTATTATATTTTCATCAGACATAAAAACAATTTTAATTTAAATATTCAATTTAATTTATTAATAAATTTAACTTTTCCTTTTATAAAATGAAATATGATACTTTTTGATATTCTTCATCAATGGCATGCAAACAAATTTTTTTAAAATTTATAAAAATGATCTTATTAATTATTCTATTAAAACAAATATATGAAAAATTTTTCTTTTTTATATTTAAAAATAAATAAAAATACCACAAAAAATTAAAAAATAAAAATTAATTTTTCTTATTAGCAATTTCCATTAAAACTTTTCTATAACTTCCATGAGTATCTCCTTTAATATCATCAGCTAATTCTTTCCCAATTAAATTTTTATAAATAATTCTAATTTGATGAATATCAATTTCTTCTCTATAAACAAGAATTCTAATAAGCATTTTATCTTTAGTTCCAATTCCTTTAACAGCTCTATTAATTTTTTTAGCAAAAAATTCAGAAGGACAAATAATACCATCATATATAGTCAAAAGAGCTTGTTGATAATTACCAGTTATTTCTTTTTCAATTTCTTTTCTTAATGAATTTTTAGCAATTTGATAAAAAAAATTACTAAAACTAATAAATTCATTTGGTGATAAAGAACAAAATAATTTATTTATATAATCTTCATTATCTTCCCATTTTCCTTTTCCTAAATTATATAAATCTTCCGCTTTTTTTTTTGTTATGTTTTGATCTATAGTAGTATTTTCATTTCTTTGACATTTTAATAACGTTAATAAAATTTTTTGTAAATTACCATTTAATACTTGATTTAATTGTTTTTCTAAATCTTCATCAAATAATTTTAAATAAGATTCTTTTATTAATTTTAATTCTGAATTTGATCTGGTACAAATTATTTCTATTAATGTTTCTTGATTTGTTCCTATTTTCCTTATTGATTTATATAAATTTCTTGCATCGAAATCACTAGGAATATCCCATAAACCTAAAATTGTTTTCTTAAATTTCCCATTTAATTTTTTTGATATGTCATTTTCAAGCTCTGAATCAAATAATTCTTTATATTCTTTCTTTAATTCTTGACGTTTTTTCTTTTTATATTTTAATGTTATTTTTATTATTGATTCATCATCTGATAAAAATTTTTTCAATGATTGATGTAAAGTTTCTAAATCTTCTTCTATATTTTTTTTTTCCATTTAAATTTTGAGTTGTATATATTTTATTAGATTTTATATTTTTTTTGATTTTTTGATGTTTCAAATCAAAAAGAAATAAAAGAATTAATTTTTTATAAATAACATAAAACAATTAAGAATAATTTGACACGAACAAAGATGTAATTATTTTATAAAAAAAATTTAGTGTCTGTTTATTTCCTTTTCTAAATATTTGTCAAATATAACTGAAATTCAAATTCCTTCAAATTTAATTTCAACAAAAATAAAATATTATATTAAATATTTTAATTCTTCTTCTTTAATAACTGATAATTCAATAATTACTTATAATACAAATTCAAATTATGATAGTTCATTTAAAAGTGCTTATCCAACAATTAATGATTCTTTTTTCCAAATTAAAATTAATATAATTAAAAAAATTGTTTGTAATGATAATATAATTCATATTTTAACAAATAATGGTTTATTATATTCTATGGGAAATGATTATCAAAATTATGGAATTTTAGGAATGGGAGATTTAGTTTATGAAATAAAGGATATAACTTTAAATAATTTTTTCCTCAATTGTAGATTGAAAAATATCTCAATTTGTGATAAATATTGTATTTGCTTAGATAGTATAAGTAATATAATTATTTTTGGAACATTCAATAATTTCATTTATAAATTTCCCAAGTTAATTAAAAATACAAATCAAAGTTATTTTAACGAAGTTAAATGTAATAATAATTATTTTGCTTTATTAGATTATAATGGTTATTTGAATTATTATGGTTATATACTAAAAAAATATTATAAAAAAGATGAAAATATAATACCTAAAATAATTGAGTTTGATTATAAAAATGAAATTATTGATGATTTTATTTGTTTAAATAATTACATTTGTATTTTATCTAAAAGTAAAAAGGTGTTTTTATATAATGAATCTGGCTTATTCAAATTTCAAATTAAAGATTTAATTGAAAATATTTATCAAATGAAAAATAGTATTTTTCTCTTTTCTAATGATAATAAAAAAATATATGTTTTAGAAAATAATAAAAATGAAAATAATTTTAATGCAAGGGTTTATAAAATAAATGAAAATTTTAAATTATTAAGAATCATAAATAATTATATTGATAACCCAAAAGAAATTATTTTCCTGATAAAAAGTAATTATTTTTTAAATCCAGATAATATATTTACTTTAATTCATTCATTTAATTCAAATAAAAATAATAATTTTCTTTCAAAAAGAAACAATAATTTAGATGATAAATTACCTCAAAATTTATCATATATTCAAATTGAAAAAAAGTTAAATTTATCATTAAAACAATTAAATAAAAATCCTTTAAATAAGAGTAATTCAATCTATCATGATTCAAGAATAAATAAAATTTCACATTTTTTAGAAAGAATTTTCGATTCAAAAATAAATGAAATACAAAGAAAAAGATCAACTAGTATAAACAAGAAAATTAATTTGGAAAAAATAAATACAACAGACTCAGATTTTAATAAATATAAAAATAAAATGATTAGAAGTTATAGTAATTCTGTTTTTAAAATTAATGATAATTTAGCAATTGAAGAAGAAATTATTAAAAATAATAATTTATTAGAAAGCACAAATAAGGAAAACATAGAAGAAATATTAAATATGAATTCAATTGAAATAAATGATATGAATGATAATCTACAAGAAAAAAAAATAGTAACTTTCAAATTTGATGTTCCAGATAAAAAATTAATAATAAATCAAAATAAAAATTTATCTCTTAATTCAATAATTCAATTAAATAAAATAAATGTAGAAAAGAAAAAAGAATTATGTTTGATTCAAAAAAAACAAAAAGAAAATGAAGAAGAAATAAAAAAATTAAAAGAAATCCAAAAAAATCAACAAAAGGAAATTTTATTAATAAAAAAAAATAATGAAGAAAAAGATAAAGAAATATCAAGATTAAGATATTCAGAATTTGAAAAAGAATTAGAAATTCAAAAAAAAAATGAGAAAATAAAAAATCTTAAAAATATACAAAAAAGAAGAGAAGAATTTTTAAATATTAGTAATAAAGAAAATAAATTTATTACTCCAAAAAATCCACATAATAATATATCAATCAATTTAATTAAAAGTTTATCTCAAAACTCCAAAAATTCATCTTCAATTGAAGATAATTTAAATACCTTTTTATTAAATTCAAATTCTCATTTTAAAACAACAAGAAAGAAAAATAATAATTTAATTAGGTCATATAGTCAAGTTTTTTTCCCTGAAAATAAAAACATAAAATTAATAAATAAAAATCAAAAAATACTTTCAGATACTGTTAATATGAATTCTATTTTTAATTCTTTTAAAAATCAAAATAATAAAACATATAAAGGAAAAAAAATAATAACAGTTCCTTCAAAAGAAATTTTATTTGATATTTTGAAGAATAATAATCAAAATGATTCTTTAGATAAATCATTTTATTATCAAATTCAAAATGAAAAAGATTCAATATTAAAATATAAAAATAATCAATTAGAAATAATAAAATTAAAAGATGAAATAATTAGTAATTTAAAAAATGGTAAAACTGCAAGAATCAATAGAGTAAATTCAATGACAAATTATATTTCACATAGAACAAAAAAAAATAGTCCAATTAAATTATCTAATTCTATTGTTTTAAATTCTTCAATAAAAAATAAAAAAAATCCTTCTGATTCAAATAATGTTTTATCTTTAAAAAAGAATATAAAAAAAGAAAGAATTATACAAAGAAGTCATAGTTTAAATAAATTTTTATATAATAATATAGATAATAAAGAGAATAATAAAAAATTTATTTCTCATAAAAATGACAATAAAAAATCTTATGAAAGAAGTATTACACCTCTTAAATTAATTTCTCAAAAAAGTTCTTTTTATGTTCCTTCCAATCAAAAAAATAATTTTGAGAAAAAAAATATTAATATTGATAAACTAACTAATAAATACTTAAATTATATTAAAAAAAAATATGGAAATGAATTTTTTGAAGATAATATTAAAAATAAAAGTTTTTATTCAAAAGAAAATGAAATCATAAAAGAGTTTATGAATAATGAAATTATAAATAATAAAGAATCAGATAATTTAAAATTTAATTTTTCTTCAATAAATGAATTGGAAAAATTTATAAATGAACATTTAAAATTTGAAAATATAAAAAATAAATTAAAGGGAATAGATAATAATTTAATAGTAGATTATATTCCAAATGAATTAATAAAATATGAAGAAGAAGAAAAAAATTTTGATCTTTTTGAACCAATAGAACTTGATTTTAGTTTATCAAAAAATAAAGATTAAATATAAAAAACTAATAAAAACTATTTAAAGCATATTGTTATCGGAATACTATTTTCAAATAAGTTTATTTTTCTATTTTTAAAAAGAAATTAATTTATAATATAATATTAAAAAAATATAAAATAAATCATTGAGTTTATCTAAATGTTAAAAGATTAGATTAATAATTTATTCTTCAACAAAAAAGAGAAATTATCAATATTTAAAAATTTAAAAATTAAAATTTAAAATAAATAAAATAAATAAATTCCAAAAGTAAAAAAATTAAAACATTCCAAATAAATAAAATATTGAATTTTTTAAATGTATATAAAACAAATATTTTTATTATGACAAAAGCAGTCTTAGATTTTTTTTTCAAAATTATCTTCATATATTTATAAAACATATTCAAGGCAAAAAACTTATCATCATATATTTATAAATTTCAAATATATAATACAAGAGTACAAGAAAGATAAAGGATTTAACAAATCAATTTATCATGGATTCGATGGTTTTTTTTTAGAATATGTAATTATGAGCATTGGCAATTTAACAATTAATTAATAAAGAATTATTCTTTAATTTTTTATTTTAATTAGAATATTTTCAGAAAAAATTATTAAATTATTAAGATGAGAAAGGAACTAAGCCCAATGAAATACCTTCAAATGGCATTCATACCTTTTATCATAAGATTAATTATAATAATTTACTCTTTTAAATTCTCAATAAAATACTTAGGTATTTTCCTAGGAATAATAATAGGAATAATCTTCTTATATATAATTCTGCAATTATATATTGTATTAATGAATAAAATTTTAAATTTAGAATATGTAACTGGAATAGAAAAAGTTTATATAACTCGAAATCCTAAAAATGGTTTTCATATAGTATCCTTATTATATTTTTCAAATTATAATCAAGATGAAATATATACATTCTTATATGAATATTATATATGTCAAATAAAACGATTTAGGCAAAAATTAACAGAAAAATATTTGGAATTTTGGTATAAAGAAATTCCTCCTGAAGAAGCAAAAAAATCAATAACAATATTAAACCCCTTTAATTCTGAAGAAGAAATTTTAGCTCATGTTCAAAAAGAAATGAATGAAGAAATTGATATATTTAATGATTTACCTTATAAATTTCAAATAGCTGAAATTGGTAAAAAAGAAGAAAAAAAAGGAATTTTAATATTTAAATTTGAACATGTAATGACTGATGGTTTAGGATTAATTGCTGCTTTATGTTGTGGAGCTAGTAATTATAGTGTAAATGCTTTTCCTACTATAATGACTAATATGAAAGAAGATACTTTAAAAGAAACTATTTTTTTTTGGTGTGTTTATCCTTTTGTTTTAATTCATAGTATTTACTTTTTTATTCCTATGAAAAAATATAAAAGTCCTTTAGTTCCTAAATATTATTCAAATAAATATATTATTGCCAAAAGTAAAAATTTTAAATTAAAAGATTTTGAAAAAATAAGAAAACAAAATAAAATATCATTTAATGATTTTATAATTTCAGTCATATCAAAATCAATGTATAATTTAATAAATTTTAAAGAAAATGAAATATATAAAGATAAAAAAAGAATGAGAATATTCCTACCTATAACAAGGAAAAAATTAGCTCGAAATATAAATGAAATAGATATGGAAAATAAGACAAATTTATTAGTATGTGATGTTCCAATAATAAAAGATTATTCAAATAAAAATTTAAGAAAAATTCGTAAAAATTTAATGAAATATTTAAAAAAATTTATTCAATTTGCATATATTAAAACAACAACAACATTAGGAATAATTTGTTCATGGCCAATATTTGAATTTCCATCTCAAGCTTTATGTGATAGATTTGAATTAGCTTTTTCTAATGTTCCAGGACCAAAAATTAAAATAGATTATAAAGGTAATGTTATTGAGGATATAATTACTTTTATTACTCCTTCTAGAGGTTTAAGTTTTTTAACTTTAATTAGTTATAATGAACATTTTTCTTTAACTTTCAGTATTGATGATAATTCCTCTGTTAAACCTTCAGATTTTATCAATATTATTGAAAGCGAATTAGATGAGTTAAGTCATGAAGTTATTAATATTAAAATTGAAAGCGAAAATGAAGATAGTTCGAAATTAATACATGAATTTATTTAATTTATATATTTTAAAAACTATAAATTATAATTTTTTTAATGTAAAAATGTTTTTTTGAAATTAATTATACAATTGTTTTAAGATAATCTAAAATGAAAATAAAATAAATTAGGAATTAAATATATAAAAAATCTAACATATACGAATTATTCTTTTTAAAATAATTAAGACCTATAACACAGAAAAAAATAAGAAACAATAATAATTTATTATTTCATATTTCTTTCCTCACAAAAAGAATCAATAGCATCTTTAATCTTATCAAAAATTTTTTTTAAATTAGTGGATTTTTTACTGAGTGATATAGAAGTATATTTCTTTCTATTAAATTCCTTAGTGAAATACAATCTAATTTTTTCTTTACTTTCAATTTTAACATCCTTAATTAAAGAATATTCCAAAATACTTCTTAATTCCCATCTAACAATATCAATCGTATAAATTCCACTAGTTAAAAATACTAATAAAACACTTTCTTCTTTTTGATTAACATATACTTCAGAATCTAAATAATCAAATTGTTGTCCTTTTAACTGTTCAATTTTATTATATAACAATTCAATAACATTAGCATCTTTTTCACTGAAACTTTTAATATATTTGACTTTTCCATAAAAAGCTCTAGGTCTTCTTATTCTTTCAATGACAATATCATCATTAACACTATTTTTAATTCCTTCAGTAGTTTTACTGACTAAATCAAAAACTCCAGAAATAGGTTTAATAATAACACCACTAAATCCTTGAAGAAGTCCCTTTCCAAAACCTTTAACGGAATCTTTCTGAGCTCCTTCAATAGGTTTAACAAAAACATCAGTAACACCTTTAAAAAATCCATTTGCCATACTAGATAATCCATACCCAAAACCTTCAATAACATTTTTAGGTTTTTCAGTAACTTTCTTTTTTTCTCTTTCATTAATAAATTCATCATCTTGAGTTAATAATAACATTCCTTTACTTAAACCACTTGTAATTTTACTAGTAGTATTGAAAGTACCGTCTACTGTATGTTTTGCTAATGAAATTCCTCCATTTACCAAACCTAATGCTCCTTGAAGAGGTCCATTAACTATTCCTTCAACTGGCTTTGTTACTAAATCTTTAAATCCTTGACCCAATGAATTGATTAAATTTAGTGGTGAACCTAATATTTCTATTCCTCCAAAAATTCTCATTATTTGAACTAATGCTCTTTGCTTATATATATCGTATATGTTATTTATCAGAGATGATAAATTTCCTTGAAAATTAAATATTTGAAAACCATTTAATAATAAAGGAACTTTTTCTATGTTTGTTAATGTATCTAGTAAATCGTTTAAAAGTTTGTTCCCTTTTAGTAATTTTTGGAATAAATTATCTTGTGATTGAGAATAAAATGTAAAAGAAAATTCTAAGGATGATGCATCTAAATGATTTATAAATATTGGGTTTTTAATTTGAGAGTTTAAGGAAAGTTTCTCTTTTATGTTTGTTTCTGTTAACCATTCTGGTTTATAGTTAAAATCTTCAATTTGGATTTTTTCTAATTTTAGATTTTCTTCATTTTGAAATAAAGGATTAATTGTTGTTAATGATGTTGATAAACCTATTGATAAATTTGAGAAAAAGTTAAATAAACATAATAATATATTACTTTCTATATTTAATTCAAATGATTGAATTAGGAAATTTAGAAGTTTTATTATTAATATATTTTGGTTTTTTTTCTTTAACATAAATAATGCTAAGTTTATAAATGGTATTTGAGGAGGATTTAATGTTAATTTATTTGGATTTTTATCTTTCACAATATTTCTTCTCCAACAATTTTGAGGAAGAAGAATTATTGGAAAATTTGTTAAATATGTTATTTCATTATCTGTTTCTATATTTTTTATTATTAATTGAGAATCTATTGTTTTTTCTTCATTTTCTCTTTCTTCTATTTTTGTATAAAAAATTATATTATCCAAAGTTAGATATAATATTTCTTGACGAGAATATTGTTTTTTTTTTTTCTTTTTTATTTAAATATTTATTATCTCCTATTACACTTATTCCCAATCTATTTATTTGAATATTACATTCTATTCTGTTTTTTGTTATTTGAATATCTTTATTTTGAATTTCTTTTATTTTTTCTTTACTTATTTTTTCTATTTTTATTATTACTCTATTACCATTAAATACAAAAGATATATTAAATGATATTCCTTGAAATTTATTTTTCATTAATGTTATTTTCTCTTTAAAAGGATAATTTTCAAATGTTTCAAAATTTTTTGAATTTTGTAATATTACTATTTTATCTTCTAATATTTCATATTGATGGAAATGACCAATTAATTTATTTGGTTTATCATTTCTGTTGCCTAAATAAAAATTAAAATTTAAAATAGGCCTTTTAGTTATATCACTCCAACAAAAAATTCCTTTTGTTTTTGGATTAAAAAACATTATATTATCTATAAAATCGTTTTGCCAGATTTCAAAAGAAATTAAATCTGAATTATTAGTTATTTGAATTTGTCCATTTGAAAAATTAGTTTCTGATAAAATTAAATAAGTAGTTAATTTATCAACTTTTTTTTCAATATTAAATAAAAATTTTTTATTATTTTCTTTTTCAATAGAATCTCTATAAGTAGTATTTATTATTGTTGTTAAAGTTCCACTTTCTGTACTATAAGGAGAAGAAGCTAAAAATTGATTATTTTTAAAGTTTTTATTTAATAAAATAAATCTCAAAGCATTTTCAATAAATTTCTTATTATATAATTTAGTTCCTTTTAATTTTTTTTCTCCATCTTCACTTTCTTCTTTATTATATTCTGTATAATATAAAGGATGTTTATCTCCTGGATTTAAAGTACATAATTTATTTACTTTTTGAATTTGATTATTTTTTCTATCTATTACTCTATTAATATTATCATAAATAATTTCAACTGAATAATCTTTTAATAAATTATAAATAATATATCTTGGAGATAATGTTATTATATTAGTATAAATGTCCAAATCTAAATCAACTAAAGAAAGAACAATTTCAATTACTATTTCTATTTTAGTTTTTAGTTTTGTATTTACTAATTCAATTACTGAAGAAGCTCCAATTGTATTTATTGCAATTGGTTTACTTTTATAACCATTATAAATTAATTTAATGAATTTATGTTTATCTAAAATAAAAAAATTATTTGTTCCTTTTTGATTTCCAACTTTATTATCTATTTCATTTTCATCTTCTCCATAATAGAAAAATAAATTTAAATTAGTATGATTGATTATAATTGTATTTGCATGAACAATAATTTCTCTATCAAATAAACTAACATAAACTGTAATTGAGTTTTTAAATTTATCATAAACTGTAATAGGAATAGAAGAATCACTATTATCATTTGAATCTAAATTATGCAATTGAACTCTTTCTAAAGTGTTAAATTCATAAAAAAATAATTGGATAAATAATTTAGCTTTAATTGATATATTATTTAAAGGTACAATTTCATTTTTTTTAATATTGAAAAATTTTTGATTATCATTTACAATAGCTTGAATATCAAAAGGTAAACAATTTCTAATAGTATATGAAGTTCTTAATTTAATTATTTTATTTTTATAATTGTTATTTGTTATTGATGATACACTATTACAAAAATGAATATAAGTTGAAACATTATTTTCATCTTTATATTCGACTTCATCAATTATTTCTTTATTACTTTCTAAAAATTGATAAATCCCAAATCTTTTAAAAATTTTTGAATTTTCTAATTTTATTTCTATATCTCCATTTAAATATTCAAAAGGAATTCCAATTGTTTTTCTTGGTTCAATATCAAAAGATATATTATTTGTTATATTATTTCTTAAATCAATATGAAATTTAAATTTAGTTTTGTTTTTAAAAGATAAAGGAGAATAGAAATAAACAAATTTTTTCAAACTATGAAATTCAATTTTTGAAATAACATAATTATATTTATTATTTAATTCGTTTAAAACAGCATTTGAATTTAATTCAAATATTTTGGAATAATCAACGATATGAATTTTGCTTTGAATATTATCAATTTTAATAATATGATTAGAAACAGGAGCATTATCTAATCTAAAAGAAATAAAATTATCTTTAATTAAATTAGTTTGAATTTTCTTATCTGAAGAATTATATTCAAAATATTCAATTTCATAGGAATCATTAGGTGAAATTTCATTTAATTTTAATTTTTTGGCATTATTATGACCATATCTTCTATAAAGAGAAAGAGTTCTTCCAGTATAATTAAATAAAGTATGATTGGAAATAGTCATATTTTTTTCATTTTGTAAAGTGATAAATTCATTTTTATAATTATTTTTTAATTTGAAATATTTATCAAACCATTTATTTAAAGTTCTAGATAAAAATATTATCATTAAATCACTTATATTAATATTAATATCAGGACCTACTTTTTTTGTATTATGGCTTTTTAATGTATATATTCTATTATTTAATTCATCAGTTATTGAATCAATTGTGAATTTTGTTTTTTCAATTAATGGTTCCCAAACTCCTGCTAAATAATTATAGGAAAGGACTTTAAATATTAATGAACTATTTAAATTATTTATTTCTGATTGAATTTCTGTTTTTATATTTATTTCTATTATCGAAAAACATAAAAAAGGATAAAATGTATTACTGTGATCATCTATTAATATTAATTGAATTCCATTATTTGAAAATTCTCTTTTAAACACAGTTTCTTTTTTTTCTTTTATTTCTTTATTTGGTGATATATTTACATTTTTTTTCAATTCTTTTTCTTTTAATTTTATTTCTTTTTTTTCATTTTCTTTTTCAAAGTTTTTCTTCTGTTTATCATAATTATGTAAATAATCAATCATTTGAACATATTTTTCATCTAATAAATGATAATAGAAATCTCCTAATTTAATATATAATACTAAATCTCTATAACTTGCTTTAACAGCCATTTTACTTAAATCAATATTTTCTAAATTAGTAGAAAAAAATTTATTTTCAGGATTATAGTCCATTTTTATTTTATATTCATATTTAAAATCAAAATTATCCATAATTTTCCTTTTACTAATAATTAAATCTTTATCATTTTGAGTAATATCTTTATATTCACAAAAGAAAGGACTTATATCATATAATGAACAAGTCATATTATAACTATAAGAACAATCATTTTCAATATCTTTTTTTAAAATTTCTTTTTGTTTAATATCACTTAAAGCATTATATAATTTCATATTATCATCATATTTAATTAATAATTCCTTTTTTACTTTTGATATTTTTACATTTTTAATTCCAACTGAAACTTCAGAAGTAATACAAATTAATTCTTGATCATAATTAGATAAAACATCAGTAAAGAAACATATCATAGGATGTTTTAACTCAACATAAAAATTAAATCCAGGATTATTTTCATCATTTGGATCATATAAATTAGGTAAATCTTTTAAATTTTTCGCATAATAAGGAAAACCTTGTAAAAAGAAATATCTACATAATTGAAAAGTATCTAATTTAATTAATAATTTAAAACCATTCATTATTACTTTATAATTTTTTTCTCTCTCTTTATCTATTGTTATATTAATGTCTGTTTGAATTTTTGAACCTTTTGTTAAAATAAATTGAGGATCAATTATTACACAATTTAATATATCTTTATTTATTTTTTTTATAAAATTTTCAGATGACATTATTCCATCAGTTGAATTATATACGTCGTTTATTTTCATATCATCATTTGATCCTTTAAAAGTAGAGATACTTTTTTTATGTTTTATTTTTACATTAATATTATCTGATTTTGCGCTTTTTAAATTAATTGAATTTTTCCCTGATGAATTTTTATCTGATTTTGCATCATTATAATCTATTATTTTTTGATTAAAATCACTTAATAATTTAAATTTATTATGATTTGATATATCATACATTTCCATATGTGCAATTGTAATATGTGTTTCTTTCGTATTATTTAATTTTTTATTAAAATCCAATTGCATTTCTTTTAATATAAATTCTACAAAAGGAGTAAAAGTTTCTTTTCCAATATCATCTAAATAAAGAGTTAAACTAACTTTTTTAAACATAATATAAGTTATTAAAGACATATAAACTTTTCTTAGTTCTTCTTCATTAAAAGTAAATTTATTTTCTTTTTCTTCTTCACTTGCAAGAGAATCAATACTTGTTTGAAAAGAATAATTTTTCTTAATATTTTCATATAATTTTTCATAATTATAAGAATCTCCTTTGCCATCAGTATATAAAATATTTAAATCAGAACATCTCATTAAATTAGTAAAATCTCTTTGTCTCATTTGCATATTAATATCATTAAAATATAAATCAAAATGATAAGAAAAATCAAATTCAATATCACTTAATAATTTATCTTTTTCAGTATAATAAACAAAATGCATATTTACAATAGAATTTGTAGGAGAAATTATATTAAAATTATCTTCAGCTTTAATAGTCATATTTTTCATTTCAAATTGATAAGTAACTAACCATCTATAATCTTGAGGATTACTTCTAATTTTTCCATATACTTTTTGATAGTTACATTTCATTAAAATATCTCCTAAATCAAATAAGAAATATTCTTTCATATCAAATCTTGGTTTTAATATTACTTGAGGATTATTTATTATCATATTTATTCTCATAAAATCAATATCCTTTTCTTTTGGTTTTATCTTATAATATTTATTTTTAAAAGCTTTTGTTTCTTCGTTTGAACCTAAAGAACCTAAAAATTCACTAATGAAATAATTAAAAAATCTAATAAAATTTTCATAAATTAAAACAAGAAAAGCTGAATTAATTGTAATATCAGCTTCACTTAAATAATTATTTTTACATTCAGGACACCAAGAATACATACTTTTATAAGAGAAACTAATTAAACTATGATTATCAGAGCTTTTTACTCCAAAAACTTTTTTAATTTTATTTTTATCAAATTGGCTTTGATTTTCAATTACAAAAGGATATTGACATAAATCAAATATTTCTGAATTACCTAATTCACCTTTTACTAATAAATGATCAACTTTTGATATTGAATCTAAGTAACTTTCACCAAATTTCATTTCATAAAACATAATATTTAAAATAGGCTGTATTAATATTATTGACACTTCTTTAAAGGAAGAATGTAATTTGAAATAAGTATAAGTTTCTTTGTTGCATTTTATTTTTTGAAACTTTTCTTCATAACCTCTTTCTAAAAAGTTTATTTCTACTAATTTTTCAGTTTGATTTGATATTTCTCTTCTTACTTTATATTTCATTATATCATTATGAATAGTAAAATTAATTATTCTTTTTATTACTATTGGATTCCATATTATATAGCAATAACCTATTAAAATATTTACATCAATTTGAATATCTTTATATTTATCACTTTCTTCATCACAAACCCAAACAGTTAATTTAAATAAATCATTTGAATTTTTATTTTCACTTTTTAATATTGTTTTCATGTCTTCAATTTCACATAAAGTATCATATAATTTTAAACCTTGTATATTAAATACTATTTCCGTATCATGTGTTCTTAAATTTAAATATGTTGAAATTTTGGTTATTTCACCATTTGAAAAAGGTACTTTTGAATTTTGATCATATAAATTTATATAAACTTTATTAAATGTTATTTCTGAGCCAAAATAAATTACTTTTGATGAACCTTCATTTTTTTCACTTTCTATTTCTTTAATTTTATTTATCGATGATATTCTCATTTCTACTAATCTTTCATTTATATTTTTATTCCAATTATTAAAATCTTCTAAATTAGGAAATTTTAATTCTATACTTCCATATATACTTGTTAATTTTATCCAAAGTGAATCTTCATTTTTTTTTATTTTTGAATCTTTTAAATAATAATATCCCACATAATTTTCATCTTCTAAATTTTTATAAAAATAAATATAACCTGAAGATAAATTTGCATAATATTCTTCATAATTTAAATAAGTTGGATTTTTTTTTAAAATTTTTGAAGAAATTTTTGAATTTTTTTTAATTTCTTCTTTAGAAGAATTAATTTGAGAATAAATATCTCTTTCTTTTGTTGGTCTAAATATATCAATAACATAAATCATTAAAGTATAAATATAGGAATTTAAATCTAAAGTTATTGAATCAACAAACATAAATAATTTTAAAGAAGCATATTCTTCAGGATTAAAATTTTGAGCTAAAAATCCAATAGAAACAATTCCAGAGAAATTAGAAACAATTTGAAATTTATTATTATTTTCTAACATTTCTTTAAAAGAAGGAAAATAATCAACAGAAAAACCGTGAATTGAAATTGAATATCTTTCTTTATATTTATCATTATTATCTATTATTTCATTATTTAAATTATTATTTTCTTCATTTTGACTATTATCAATTTTACCTAAATCAACTAATAATATTTTAGTATTTTTTAAATCATATTTATTTATTGGAATTAATATTTTTCTTGGTTGAATTTCTACTTCAATTATATTTTTTTTATAAATGTTATCTTTTAAAGCTATTGTTGTATTTATTTTCATTGTATTATATTTTTCCCAAGCTGTATCTGCTAAATCTTCATTTAATTGAACTTTAAAAAATGATATTACTCTTTCTAAAAAAACTTGATGATATGTAATGTGTAATTTATTTATTTGTAATCTAAATTTTGTATTTATTAATTCATTTGGATTGTTTTTTCTAAAGAATATTTTAACAAAGTTATTTTCATTTTCCATTTCTTCTAATAATTCTATTTCTTTATTTTCTTCTTTTTTTTCTTCTTTTTTTTCCTCTTCTTTTTCTTCTTCTTTTTTTTCCTCTTCTTTTTCTTCTTCTTTTTTTTCTTCATTATTATTTTCAATACTATCTTTATTATTATTTTCTTCTTTTTCATATTCTTTATTTTTTTCATATTTCTCATTTGTTATATCTTCATTAATATTATTATTATTTAAACCAATTAATTCATCAAATTTTTCACTATTAAAATTAATAGCTTCATTAACATCTAAAAATGTAATAGGAGTAATAGTAATATTATTATGTGAACTAGTATACATATCAATATGGAAAGTTCTTAAAGAACTTTCAATTTCATTAAAATATTCTCCTTTTTTCATCATAAAAATTAATTTTTCATATCTAAAATTAAATCCTTCAGAAACATTAATATTATTTTCTTTATTTTTATAAATTTTAATAAATTTAAATGAACCAGTTTTTAATTCGAAATTTAATTGTAATTTAGTTTCAATTTCATTATTAATAATTAAAGTTGTAGCTTCTTTAATTGCATTAGATAATATTTCTTCAATTTTTTCTTCTTCTTCTTGAGAAATTAAATCTTTTTCATTAATTGAACTTCCTAACCAAGAATATTTAAATTGAGATAAAAAAATAAAGAAAAATTTTTTTATTTAAATTATAAAACAAAAAATTTATTATTTATTCTTTATTAATTTTTAATAATTA
>JAEEGK010002659.1_pt1 | contig 44786 bp, 36 predicted proteins | sample 8958771 | NCBI WGS metagenome assembly JAEEGK01 (sample SAMN16246547, study PRJNA631951) | gut metagenome | biome: gut microbiome; feature: rumen; material: SC-attached | host: Bos | place: Iran: Karaj | collected 2018-10
TGATAAAAAAATAAAACAAATATTAAATACAAAAGATATTCCTTCTAGTATTTTTAATAAAAAATTTATAGTTAAAAGATTAAAAGAATTAGGAGAAAAAGAAGGATATAATATTAATGATAAATTTACAAATAGATTAAAAGATAGAATATATAGTTGGTATGTTGATGGTGATTTTTTATTACTTAGATTTATGTGTCATAGAGGATGTTTTAAAGAAGATATATTTAAAAAATGTGTACTATGTAAGAAAGAAGATAATAACATTAAACATTTTATAAATGAATGTGAGATAATGAAAGAATTAAGAGAAAAATTAAAGAATGAATTAGAAGAATTAGATAGAAAAACAATAAATTTAAATTTATTAGAAAGTACAGAACACCTCTATTATTCTAAGAATTATTCAGGAAAAAAAGATGAAAAGAAAAAAGATAATAAAGGAATAAGAGAAATTAAAAAATTTATCAAAGAAGTATACATTAAATTTGGAGAACACAACAAAAAAGATGAATAAGATAATATTTAAATGGAATATATTTGAGAAAATCAAAAAGATGCTTGATGTTTCTTTTTATTCTCTTTTTTTTTTTAGTTAATTAATATTAAATATGAGCCGGCTTGCCGGACTTAAACTAACTAACTAACTATAATTTTTTTAATATAATCAAAAAGATGCTTGGGTTTCTTTTTATTCTCTTTTTTTTTTTTTAGTTAATTAATATAAAATATGAGCCGGCTTGCCGGACTTAAACTAACTAACTAACTAATTAATTTTTTATATTAATTTGTGAGATGTATATGTTATTATAGTTCAAGATTAAATAATAAAAATAAACTTTTATATAAAATATTTAGAAGTTTATACGAATTAAAAAATAATTATATAGATAGACATAATGAAGAAATAAAAAAATGTTTAATAAATTATGTTTTACCTAATGAATATGTTGAAATTGAACTACAAAAAAAGAAAACTTAGATATATTATGAATTTAAATGATATAATTTCATTCAAAAAAATAAAAAAAATAAATACTAAATAATTCTAAAATTATATATTTTTATTTTAATATTTATTAATTATAAAATAATTTCAATTTAAAAAAACTAAAAATCATTTTAAAAAAAAATCTAATAAAAAATAGAAAAAAAAAATAAAAATAAATAAATATAAAAAAATCTCTTTTTAAAAAACCCTTAACTATAAACAGACTGTGATGGATGTTTTGGATTTTCTCTTTGAATAAAACTCATAACTCTCTTTACACCTTGTAAATATTTCTTTGTAATATCATCATTAAGTATATAAGCAACTTGAGAATTATAAATTTTACTTCTTCCAGTTCTTTCATGTATACCTACCATAGTAACACCCATTGGCCAAGGTGCATCCCCGATAGATAAATCAAAATAATTATCATTTGCTCTTATATAATCTCTATCAATACAAAAAACCATAATTTCAAATAATTTATCTAAAATAAATTGAGGAACTGTATTTTCTTTTAAGTCAATTAATAATTTTTTTATATATCCTCTACATTGTTTATATATTCCTAATTTACTATGAATTTCATTCAATTCTTTTTTATTGTTTTTTATCTCTTCTGATAAACTCTTTTCCCAGTCAATAAATGTTAAATGAAACCAATTATATAATTCTTTACATTTATATTCATTTGTGTATTTTTCTACTTCTATTATTCTTTTTTTTTCGTCTTGTTCTTTTATTTCTTTTATTATTTTTGAAGGAATTATATTTATTTTAAATATTTTTTCGTTTTTTGTATTTTTATCTTTTAATTGTTGTAAAAGTTCTTTTTCTGTTTTGTCATTTTTTTCTTTTAATTTTTTCTCTTCTTCTTTTATTTTTTGGTGTTTATTTATATTTGATTGTTGTTTTTTTATAAATATTTCTTCTTTTTTGTTTTCTTTTAATTTTTCTTCAATTATATCTTTATATTTTATATATCCATTGTTAGTATTATTATTTCTTTTCTTTTTTAAAAATTTTTCTAATTTTTCATTTAATTGTTCATTCATTAATTAAAAACCAAAATTAAAAAAAAATATTAATTAAAAATAATTTATTTATTTAAATAAAGATTCAAAAGTTTTATTAAAATCAAAATTATATTTTTGTAATTGAGACAACAACACCTTATCACTAAAATCATTTTTAGATAAATCATAAGCTTTTCTGAAATTTTTTAATTTTTCACTTATTTGATCAGATTCAATTTTTAATTTGATAGTAATTTGTTGACCAATTTTTTTATTTCCAACCATAAAATTTAAAAAAATTAAATAATCATCAGGAACAAGTTCATTTAAGCCTTCAAAAAGAAAAAAACAATTATTAGATTGATTTTTATATAAAGGTGGAATAATACAAGGTTTACAACTAAGTTGAGAATTATTATCAGAAACAAATTTAGTAATATCTTTTTTATATTGATTCTCTCCATCATTAATTATTTTAATTATAATTGAAGTTTTTCCAACACCAGGTGGAATTATTTTTTCAATCTTATATTTATCATCAGTAGTTTTATATGAATAAATTAAACCATCATCATTTTCAATTTCATTTTCATTATTATAATTTATATTTTTATTCCCTCTAGGAGTTGGATCATTGATTTGAAAAGGTTTTGATATTTCATCAAAAAACATTTTTGAATCCATATCATCAATAAAAAGATTATTTCTAGGTGAATTATTATTTGATGAATTATTGAATAAAGTATAATCATCCTTTGGTGTTTCATTTATATTATCATAATTTTTTTTAAAAGTTTCTGTTTTACTTGAAACTTGTTTTGGAGCAGATACTCCTCTTTGTCTTTCGTTATTATTTTTTACTATTATTTTATCAATTTTTATAAATTTATGATTAGGATTATTATTAAAATGTGATTTTTTATTTTGTAAAATATCATTATAGCAATTTTCACATAAATTATAATCATAACAATTATTACATTTATATCTTAATCCTATTATTGGAGTTTTTTTACAAAGATTACATTTATATCCTTCATGAATTAATTTTGATTGTTGATTTTGTTTCATAGAATTTATATTTTTATTGTTTATTTCTTCATTTTCTTCTTGTTCTTCTTTTATTCTTTTATGTGAATTTTCTATTGTTTGAATTAATTTTTGTTTTTGCTCTTCAAAAAATGTTAAATTTAAATTTTTTGTATTAAGAAATAAATCATTTTGAAATTTTGATATTTCTGTTTGAATATGATTTTTTAATTTACTTGTTATTGTTTCAATTCCCTTTTTAAATTCTTTATTTATATTATTTTCTAAATTATTTTTTTCAAATTCTAAATTTTTCATTTTTTGGTTATTATTTTCATTCATTGAATTTATCATTTGATTTAATTTTTCTATATGCACTTTTAATTCATTTATTTCTTTATCTTTTTCTTCTTCAATTATTTTAATTTTATTTTCTATTATTTCATTATTTTCTTTTTCATTATTTTTTAATTTTTCATTTAATTCTTTATTTTTATTTTCATTTTCAATCTTTTGTATTGTTAATTTTAATTCTTGATTTTCTTTTTGTATATTCAGTAATTGCTCTTCTAAATTTTTTTTTTCATTTTCTAATTTTTGATTTGATTCTTGATTTTCATTTTCAACATTTTGTAAATCTTTATTTTCATTTTCAAATTTTTCAGTTAATTCTTGTTTTTGTTTTTCAATTAATTTTATTGTTTCTTTTAAATTTATATTTTCATTTTTAATAATTTCTATTTGTTCTTTTAATTCATTGTTTTCTTCTTGAATTTTTTGCATTAATGGATTTTCATTATTATTACCTTCCTTTATGAGTGTATTTTTATTTTCCAATTTTGATTTTTTTTCTAATTCTTTTTTTTCTTTTTCAATTTCAGTTAATTTCCTTATAAACTCTTTTATTTCTTTTTCCTTTTTTATTAATGTATCATTCAAATTGTTATTTTCATTTTCTATTTTGATATTTTTTTCTTTTAATAATTTATATTCTTTTTCCATATTTTCATATTTTTCTTTTATTTCATTTTCATTTTTATTCATTTTATCAGATGAATTTAAAATTTTATTTAATTTTTCTTTTTCTCTAAAATTTAATATATCATCAATTGGAATCCTATCTTTGTCTCCTTCTACTTTTGGAACATATGTTATAGAACTTTTTGATAATGCTTTATTAGATATTTCTTTAATTTCAAGTTTTTTGTTAATATTTCTATTAGTTTTAAATTCTAAATAATTAGATTCGTTAATTTCTATATCTGTATTATCCGATAAATAAATCTTATAATCTCCTTTTATTTCTGGAAAATGTTTTGATATTTGACTTTGTAAATATTTAAAACCAGAATATGAAGATAAAGTTATTGTTTTTGTACCAAAACTAATTTCTATACTCGTATTTCTATAATATGAATACATTTTTTTAATTTAAAAATAGTTTAATTAAATTAAAAAAATATAAAATATCACAAAAAAAAAAATAATAAATTAAAAACATTCATTCAAATAAAAATAAAAAAAAAAAAAAAAATGAAAAAACTCATAATTCCTCTTTTCTTTTTCCTAATCCTTCCAACATATGAATGGCAAAGTACTTGTGACAAAACAGGCAACTGTAAGATAATAGAAAACAAAGAAGAAATCTATCTTCTTCCAGGTTACCTTCCATTTTACCCAATAGAAGAAGAAGTAAAACCAATAACTTCAAAAGACAATGAAAATGAAGATGATAAAAATTTTACTTTAAATATTTTAACAGGTTATCCAAAAGAAGGAATTTTAAAAGGAAGTAAAAATAATTTTGAATGTGTAGGAGGAATAAATGAATGTATTAATTCTTGTTGTGAAGATGGTTTTTGTAAAGGAACTAAATTTAAATGTAATGAAAAATATGATAAAATTGAAATTATTTATATTATCGTTATAACTGTTTTTGGAATTATTATAATATTTTTTTGGGTTTATTATTTTATTGTTGGATGTAATTATAATAAAATGGTTGAAAGAGATTTAAAAGATGAAAAAAAAAGAGAATTAAAAGAAAATCAAAATTATGGAAATATTGTTAAACAAAAATTTAATAATCAAAGTGATAGTCAAATTGATGATCAAATTAATAATTTGTCTCATGGAACTATACAAGAAGAAAATTTTGAACAGTTTAATAGTGGAAATAATGATGAGAATAAATTTGAAAATATTAGAAAAAGAGTGGATAATGCTCCAAAAAGACAAATTGATTTAAATGAAAAATAAAAGTTTTTTAATTTTGTATTTTTTTTTAATTGTTAATTTTAATTCTTTATGTAAATTTTTTTTTTTTGAAATCTATTTTTTTTTAAAATTTTTATTTTTAATATTAATATATTTATTAACTACAAAATAAAATAATTTTTCAAAAAAAATAAATATTAAAAACACACCATAAGAAAATGAATAATGAAAATAAAAAAGAATATGAATCAAACAACGATAACACAGAAGCAAGATTTTACGATAAACCAAATTACAATGAAAAAATAACATTATCTCGTTTAATTCCAATAGAGTCAAAAGGACATAGATTAATAATAGGAAAAGGAGCATTTAGTAATGTATATTTATATAAAGATATAATATCACAAGAAAAATATGCAGTAAAAATAATGGAAAAAGATTTCATATTAAAAAATTTAGAAACATTAGAAATAATTAATAAAGAAATAGAAATCCAAAGTAGAATAAATCACCCAAATATAATAAGATTATATAATATTTACGAAAATTCAAATACAATTTATATGATAATGGAATATTTAAATAATGGAAATTTATTTTCTTTAATAAGAAGAAAAAAAGGATTAATTGAAATAGAAGCATATAAATATTTTTCTCAAATAGTAAATGCAATAAAATTTTTACATAAAAATAATATAATTCATAGAGATATTAAACCAGAAAATATTTTATTAGATAATAAATATAATTGTAAATTATGTGATTTTGGTTGGAGTGTTATTTTAAAAGATAATTCTTCAAGAAATACTTTTTGTGGTACAATTGAATATATGGCACCTGAAATTATTAATAATGAACAATATGATAAATCAATTGATATTTGGTCTCTTGGTGTTTTACTTTTTGAAATGATTCATGGATTTAATCCTTTTGAAAATAATAAAAAAAATATTAATTTATTATTTGATAATATAAAACATAAAAATTTAAAATTTCAAGAAAATATTTCTGATGAATGTAAAGATTTAATTCAAAAAATGTTAGAAAGTAATTCTAATAAAAGAATATGTATTGATGATATTATAAATCATCCTTTTATGATTAAAAATAAAAATTATTATGATAAAAAATATGAAAGAGAAAATGTTGATGATGATGAATTAACAATTAATCGTGTTTATATTCATAATTTTCATTGTACTCCAGAAAAAGAAAAAAAAATTATTAGAACAAAAACTATTACTTCTTTGTCAAATTTTAATTTTTTCAATGATAATGATAATAATAATAATAATGAGAATAATGATACTTTTATAAGTAAAAATAAAATTAAAAATTTTACTAATAGTCTTTTATTTGATGATGAAGAAGAAAAAAATAAAGAAATATATCCTAAAAGTAGTAAAAATTTAAAAATACAAGGTTCTCTTATTAATAATTTTTCTAACACGAAACCAAAAAAATTAAAATTTGAAATGGAAATTCCAGTTAATAAAAATTCAGAAATTAATCATTTTAAAAAAAATAAATCTGTTAATTTATTTAATATTAAAAAATTATCTGATAATAAAATGGATTATACAATTAAAATTATTCAAAATAAAAATAATACTCCTATTATTATTACAAAAGAAAATTTAAAACACATTCAACATGATGAATTTTTAGAACCTTTTGAATTATAATATAAAATATTTTTTGTAAATTATTTTAGGGAATTAAATAATAAATAATGTTTTTTTTTTAATTATTAAAATTTATCAAAAATAAAATTTTAATTTTAATTTTAAAAAAATTTATGTCAAAAGGAAATAAAGTAATGAATGAATTTTCAGATACATTAAAAAAAACTATTAAAAAATATAATGAAATTTCTATTGATAATGATATTTCATTAAAAAATTCAAATGAAAATTATGAAGAAATTTATCAAAATAAAAATTCAAGTAAAATGAATAGTATAAATTTAAATGATTCTCCTTATTTTAAAGAAGCAAATACAACTTTTTATAATTCAAATTATAATAATAATGGAAATAATTTTAATAATAATTTATTTTCTACTAATAATGATATTGAACAAAGACAAAATTCTTTTATTCAAAAAATAAATAAAGTAATTGAAAATTTAAACTCATTTGAAAATGAATTAAATGATGATTTTGATGAATTAATTCAATTTGTAGAAAATTCAGTAGAAAAAGAATTAACAAAAACATACCATTAAAAATAATATTCTCTTTTTTTTAAAATTTATTTTTTAAATAAAAAAACCAAAAAAAAAACTTTTTAAAACCTATAATAAAATAAAAAAAAAAAATTAATAATCCAAAAAAAAAAAATATCATTTAAAAAAAAATGATAAAAATGGAAGACATTCTCCCAAATGAATCAGAATGTAAAGAAATCCTAGAAAAACAACCAAATCTTTCTCTCCAAAATTTCAAAACAATAGACTCAGGTGAAATAACACCATTAACAATGGAAATAATGTCTCGTCAAGCAACAATGAACATAGGAACAATAGGTCACGTAGCTCATGGTAAAACAACATTAGTAAAAGCAATATCAGGTATTCAAACAATACGTTATAAAATAGAAAAAGAGCGTAATATAACATACAACTTAGGATATGCAAATGCAAAATTATTTAAATGTCCAAAATGTCCTCAACCAGAATGTTACAAAGCTTACGGAAGTGAAAAGGAAGATTCTCCAAAATGTGAAACATGCAATTCAACAATGACATTATTAAGACATGTATCATTTGTAGATTGTCCAGGTCATGATATATTAATGGCAACAATGTTAAATGGTGCTGCAGTAATGGATGCTGCTTTATTATTAGTTGCTGCTAATGTTCCTTGTCCTCAACCACAAACAAGTGAACATTTAGCTGCAGTTGAGAATATGGATGTTAAAAATATTATAATTGTACAAAATAAAATTGATATTGTTATGAAAGATAATACTGCAAAAGATCAATATAAACAAATTAAGAAATTTGTTCAAGGTACTAATGCTGCTTCATCACCAATAATACCAATTAGTGCTCAATTAAAATATAATATTGATGTTGTTATACAATGCTTATGTAATTTACCTGTTCCTAAAAGAGATATAACTAGTCCACCACGTTTTATTGTTGTTAGATCTTTTGATGTGAATTACCCTGGAGAAGAAAGCCAAAATTTAAAAGGTGGTGTTGCAGGTGGTACATTAGTAAGAGGAATTTTAAAAGTTGGTGAAGTTGTAGAAATTAGACCTGGTAATATAATAAAAGATGCTAATGGTGATACAAAAATAACAAAACTTTTTACAAGAATTGTTTCACTTCAAGCAGAAAAAAATAATTTAATTTATGCTATTCCAGGAGGATTAATTGGAGTTGGATTAAAAATTGATCCAGTATTAACAAGAGGTAATCGTCTTGTTGGAAGAATTTTAGGTCATCCTGGAAAATTACCTAATATTTTTTCTAAGGTTGATGTTCGTACTCATTTATTAAGAAGGTTACTTGGAGTAAGAGAGAAACATGGTAATAAAAATTTGGAACATGTTGGTGAAATTAGAATACAGGAAGTTTTACTTTTAAATGTTGGGAGTACTTCAGTTGGTGGAAAAGTTATTAAGATTAGTGGAGATAATGAAGATGAAATTAGCTTTGAGTTGTTAAATCCTGTTAGTGCTGAAATTGGAGAAAAAATTGCTATTTCTAGAAAAATTGAAAAAAGCTGGAGGCTTATTGGATGGGGAGAAGTTTTAAGAGGAGATATTATGGAAAGTGAAGATGATTAGGATTTATAATTTTTTTTTTTATGGATTTTTTGTTTTGGGTTTTTTTTTTAATTTTTTTTTTTTATTGAGAATTAATATTAATTAATAAATTTAAATTTTTTTTTTTAATTTTTTTTATATTTTTTGATATAATTGTAAATTAAGAGAAGAAATTTTTAATAATGAATTAAATGAAGTTGATAAAATGAAATTCTTAAATTTAGTTTTTTATATTAAAAATTAATTTTTAATTTTTTTTTTAAATTTTCTATTTATTTTTAAAAAGTCTTTTTAAAATTTTTTTTTATTTTTTAATTTGAATTAAAAAATTTATGAAAATAATTTTGGTTTTTATTTTGATTTTAATATCTAAAATATCATCAAAAAAAGAATGGTGGGAGAATTCAAAAGTATTTGAATTTACTAATGATAATATTCACGAATATATTGGTTCTGATAAATTTATAATTATTGAATTCTATACAAAATGGTGTGTGTATTGTAGAAATTTATTTCCAATTTATGAAGAAATATTCAAAATATTTAATTCTACTAGAAAAGATATTATAATAGGAAGAATAAATGGAGAAATTAATTCACAAACTTGTGAAGAATTTGGTATTTTTGCTTTTCCTAATATTGTTATTTTTAAACCTAATTATAATAAAATTGTATCTATTTATACTGGAAAATTAGAATTAAATGAAATTAATTCTTGGATTAATCAAACTTGTCCTGTAATTTTTAAAAAAAATTTAAAAGGAAATATTCAAAATAATTATAATAAAACTAATGATACAATTACAAATAGTACATTATATAAAAAGAATAAAACTCATGAAAATGAGTATTTTAAAAGAAATATTGTAGAAATAAAGAAAAGATTAAATAATATAGAAGAAATAATAAAAAAACTAAATAAATCAAATATTAAACAATTAAAAATATCAAATGAAAATCCATATATAAAAATAAAAATAGATTTCAAAATAATACTAATAATAATAATAATAATTTTCCTATATAATATTTCAAAAGAAATATTCCTTTCATCAATTTTATCCCCAACACAAATTCCAAAAAATCTTCATCAAAAATCTTAAAAAATATCTAAAAATACTCTAATTAAAAAATTCTAAACCCAAAAAAAAAAATAAAAAAAAATAAAAAAAAAAATCAAAAAAAAAATAAAAAAAAAATTAACTAAAAACCCTTTTAAATTATTTTAACCTCATTAAAAAAAAAACAAAATGGATTCCAAAATAACATTTCAATTTCAAATCCAATACGAAACCCACCAAGGAGAAAACATATACATATTAGGTTCAGATCCACTATTTGGAAATTGGAAAGACGCAAAATTTCGTTTAGGTTGGCATGAAAATCACATATGGAAAAAAGATATAACATTAGAAAAATCAAACAAATTAATAAAATACAAATTTGTATGCATTAATGGAAATAATGAAAGAAAATGGGAAGTAGGACCAAATAGATTATTAAGTACAGAATATTTAAAAGGATTAAAAAAAACAAAAGATGGAAAATTTATATTAGATTGTATGTGGAATCATTTTAAAATTAATTTTAATATTTATTACCCTTTAAAAAATAAAAATGAAAATATGCAAATTGTAGGAGAACCAATCGCCTTATCAAATTGGTTAAGAGAAGATGAAAAACCAATTAAAATGGATCTTTCAGAAGAAAAGGGAATAATTGCAAAAGATGGTAATTTAATTAAAGGAAATTTCTGGACTGTTACTATTAATATGAGAATTGATGATCCTAGAAATTATGATTTTGAATATAGATATTCTATTTATAATTCACAAACTAAAACTGCAATTTGGGAAAGAGAACCAAATCGTCATTTAAGATTATTTTTTGATTTAGATAATGAAGAAAATGAAGATTTAATAAATGATAATCCAGACGAAAATAAATTATTAGTAAATTCCTTTCTTGAAGAATTAGATGTTAATTTCGTTGCTAATTTAGTTTTTAATAGAATGGGAGATAAAAATATTTATATTGGACCATATCCTCAAAGTTATAATGATTTTAAAGAAATTGCAGATGCGAATATTGATTCAATATTAAATGTTCAAACTGATAAAGATTTAATTCATAGACAAATTAATCATAATCAACAAAAGAAAGATGCTAAAGAATTAGGAATTGAAATTACAAGATATCCAATTGAAGATTTTAATCAAGAAGATTTAGAAAATAAATTAAAAGGTGCTGGTGATACTTTAAAAAAATTGTTAGATAAAGGAAAAACTGTTTATGTACATTGTACTGCAGGAATGAGTCGTGCTGCTGCTACTGTTATTATTTATTTAGTTTTATATGAAGATTTTTCTGTTGAAGAAGCGAGAGAATTTGTTAAAAAATATCGTCCTATTATTTGTCCTAATTGGGATGTTATTAATAAAGTTGTTGGAATGTATAAACCTGATAAAGTTGATATTAATAGTAATACTGCACAAAGTATTAATTTAGGTTTTGAAAATAAAATTGATGAAAGTGGAGTTGTTGAGTCTGTTATGTTAAATCAGTAAAGGGTTTTTTTTATTGGTTTTTTGTTTGTTTTTTTTTGTTTTTATTATTTTTGGTTTTATTATTTTTTTTAATTAGGGATTATTTTTGGAATTTTGATTAATTTTTATTTAAATTTTAAAAATACTTTTTTAAATATTATAAAAAAAATTATTACCCTTTTAAATTATTAAATAATAATTTTATTTTAATTATATTTAATATTTTTAGATTCGAAAAATTTTCTTCCTTCACTTAATTGATCCATTAATTCTTGATATTCATTTTCACAATCAGAAATAAATAAAATACTATAACAAACATTACATACTGCATAATAACCAATAGTAATTAATAAATGACCCGGAAATGCATATAAAGCTTCTAATAATTTATCATTACCTGTTAAAGGAGCATAAATTAAAGCAAAAATCCATATAATAAATATAAATAAAACAATTAAAAAATCTCTGAATATTATTCTCATTTTTTTTATTTTTTTAATTTTAATAAACTAATTAATAATATAAATGAAAAATACTAAAAATCAAATTAAAACAATTTCTTTAAATGAAGCTTTAAAGAAATCTGATTATGAAAATAATGTAAAAAATATAATGGCAAATTTATTAAAGAATGATTTTGGGAAAAATATAAAATATTTATTTAAACAAACTTCAAAAATTGCTCTTCCTAATTATATAATAATCATTAAATATATTTTAAATGTACCTTTAAAAGGAAAAAATTATGATATACCTTTATTAATTTATTTTCCTGATTCTTTTCCTTTAAGTGCACCTGAGATTTATTTAGAAAAAAAAAGTAATCATATTCAAATAAATAAATCAATTCCAAATTATTTTATTTCTCAAAAAGATTTAAGAGTAAATTTTCAATTATATAAAAAATGGAAAAAAGTTGCATCTTCAATTCATGAAATAATAGAGTTTTTAATTGATATTTTTAGTAGATTTTTCCCTTTATTTTACTGTAAAGAAGAAAATAATTTTTCAGGTTATTGTGAAATAGATTATAATCAATCAATATTAATAGTTGAAAATAATAATAATGAAAGTAATGAGAATAAACAAGAAAATAATTATATAAAAAATAAAGAAAATAAAAAAGACAATAATGAGAATGAAATTAAAAAGAATAAAAATGAAAATAATCATCTAAAAAATAATGAGAATAAAATTGAAAATAATAAAAATGAAAATAATGAGAATAAAAATGAAAATAAAAAAATTGAAAATAAGGAGAATAAAAATGAAAATGAAAATAAAAATGAAAATAATGAAAATAAAAATGAAAATAATGAAAATAAAAATGAAAATAATGAAAATAAAAATGAAAATAATGAGAATAAAAATGAAAATGTTATTGATAAAGAAAAAAAAATTTCTTCAATTATTACTCCTGACATTAATGATAAAGATTTAAAATTAAATGAAGATATTATTCCAAATGAAAATGATGAATTAAATACTCCAACTGGAGATATAATTAAAGATTCTATTTTTGATGATGAACAATTTAAACAACTTTTAATTTATAAATTAAATAAAAATTTGAAAATGAAAATTGAAAAAGAAAATACTGAACAATATAATTTATATAATAAATTGACTAATTTAAAAAATAAAATAAATATTGAAATTAATAAATTAAATCCTATTCTTGAAGAATCAAAAAATGATAAAATATCAAATTTTCAAAAGGATTTGGAAATTATTTCAAAAGAAGGAAATGATAATATTAATATGATAAATAATTTTGATAATTTAAATATTATTGATAAATCTAATCAATTAATTCAAATTATGAATCCAAAATATTTACAAAGAAAAATTAAAATAAAAACAATTGAAGAATTAATTTCAATTTGTAAAAAAGCAATTTCAGAGAGAATAATAAAAGTAAATGATATAATAAAAACAATTCAAAAATTAAATTATGAATTATTCAAATTAAGATTAGGTTTATTTAAATATCCCAATGACTAAATTAAATAAAAAAACTTTTTAAATAATACTAAAATAACTATAAATTAATTTGAAAATTAATTAAAAAATATTAAGGGATTTTTATAACTAATCCTTAAATAAAAAACTATAATGTATAATTTCTCGTTTATTAAAAAATAAAATTTAACAATTACATTTTTTTTTCTCTCTAACTGTATTAATCACGTGTGCTTTACTTAATCTTCTTTGATTAGAATCACCTTGATATTCTTCTTGATTTTTTTCATAATAAGAAATTAATTTATAAGTAAAAAATTCAAAAACTTTTTCAACATTAGTATTTTCTTTAGAACTAGTTTCTACATAAGTAAATTTATTAGTCTTAGCAAAATTTTCTGCTTCTTCAATATCAACTTCTCTTTTATAATTTAAATCCATTTTATTTCCAATTAAAAAATTAACTTTATTTGAATCATTATTAGAAAAAGCTAATTCAACCCATTTTTTAACATTATCAAAACTTTTTTTTTGAGTTATATCAAAACAAAAAATAAAACCATTACTTGTTCTAAAATAATTAACAGCAATTGATTTAAATCTTTCTTGTCCTGCAGTATCCCAAATATGAATTTTAGTTAAAATATCTTTATATTTTAAAGTAACAACTCTAAAATCAACTCCGATTGTATTACTATATTTATCTTTAAAAATTGAATCACAATATCTTGTTAATAATGAAGTTTTACCAACTCCAGAATCGCCTAATAAACATATTCGAAATATATATTTATGTGATGATGAATTATCTGTAACTTTTATTAATTTTGGAAATGATGATATGTCTTCTTCATTTTTTTCTTCTTCGTTTTTTTCATTATCTTTCATTTTTTAATTAAATGAAAAAAAAACAAATTTTAAATTATTTTACTATTTTAAAATATAATAATTTTTTTAATTAGATAATGAAATATAACTTGAATGATGCTTCTAATATTTTTGGTAAAGTTATTAGTATTCAACCTCAAATATTAACTATTAATGGTAAAAGAGTTATAAATTCAAAAGATGATATTTTATATAAAAAAGATAATTTTAAAAAAGAAAAATCTCAAGTAGAAAATGATAAAGAAGATTATAATTCGTATGAAAATTTACTTTGTAGAATATTAGATAGTAATTTAACGGAAATTGAAAAAGATCCTAATAAAAAAAGAAATAAAGTTAATAGTGAAGAAAAATTATTTAGTAAAAATGATATTAAAAAAGATTCTCCTAAAAGAAGTGAAAAAAGTAATAAATTATTAATATCAAAAAATACTATAGAGAAAAAAAAAATAAAAAGTAATTTATTAAAAACTCCATCTGATATTAATTTGAAAAGAATAAAAACAAGAGATTATGAAATAAAAAAATTTGAAAATAAAATATTAAATAAATCAATAGAAAAAAATAATCAAAATATACCAAAAAATAAAAAATTATTTCAAAGATTTTCTCAACAAGTAAATTATCCAAAAATTAAAATTAGCAATTTTGATAATATAAAAAAAAATTTAGATTTAAATAATAATAATAATAATAATGATAATGATAAAATTACTGTAAAAGAAAATTCAAATAAAAGTGATATAGGACTTTCAAAATCAATTCATAAAAGTGAAAAATTTTCTGTAACAGGTGAAATTTTATCTAAAGAAGAATCTTTACTTAAAAAAAGCGAAATTGAAGAATTAAATTCAAATAATTTTGATTTAGAACAAGATAATGATGATTCAAAAAAAATAAGTAATAAACCTGTATATGTGTTAACTAATCAAATTGTAAATATAAATAAAAAAAGTATAATTAATAATTTAGATAAAAAAGATATAAATAATTCAAAAATTTCAACACTTAGTAAAAAGTCTGATAAAAAGAAATATAAAGAAGAGTATATACAAACTGAAGAATATGTTTTAGAAAAAAATAATGTTAATTTTACTGTTAAAGGAAAGAAAAAATCTTGGTTTTGTTGTTTTTAATATTGAATATTTATAAATCATTCTTAAATTATTGTATTTAATTTATCATTTAAGTATATTTAATAATATCTTAAATATATTAATTAAATATATTAATAATAAAATAATTTTTTTATAATTTTAATTTATCAAAATAATTTCAATAAATAAAAATTATTCATATTATCATATGCATTAATTAAATATTAATTTATTTTAAATTAAGGATTAAGTAATTATTCATCTTCAGCATCAATAACATTTTTTTTATATAAATAATATCCTCCAAAAAATATTAAATTACTAATACAAAATACTAAGAAAAATATTAAAAAATATTTAGTATTAGCTTCATAATTAATATTTTCAGTATATAAATATAAACTATTATTATCAATATCAAAAATAGGATAATAATTATTTAAAACATTATTTCCAGTGATCCAATATTCATTATTATAATTAATGTTAATTGAAACATAACAACTACTCCCAGTTATAGAACTATCAAAACCAATATAATCAGTAACATTTATAAATAAAATTTCTCCACTAATATTAAATTGAAAATTACCAAATTTTGTTATATAATTTTCATCACATTCACAAAGAAAAATTCCAGAAGTTAAAATTTGACAATTTGCGTCTTGAGGAAAAATAATATCAATATTATCAAAAAAAAATTTATTAGGAATATATAAATTATTAGTTGAAGTATCAAAAATTAATTTTTGTTTTTCTTTGTTTCTAATTGTCTTATTATTTATTAATAAATCATCAGATTCAATAAACCATTGAGTTTTATTTTTATTATATTTAATAGGATATTTTTTTAATAAAGATAAATTTTTTACTATATCACTACTATAATCTCCAATATGTAAATTCATAATATTTTTATTATATTGAATAGCAAAAATTTTTTTTTCAGAATTAAAATGATAATTAGTAAAAGATAAACTAAAAAAACCACTTGTTCCAATTTGAGTAATAAAAGAAATATTAGTAAAAGAAATAAAATCCATTTTAAATTTATTAATTTTTTGAGAAATTTTTGCGTTTTCTTCATATTCATCCCCATAAAAAATATAATGATATTTAAATTCTGTTTGATTATTTGATATTTTTTTACTATTAATAACGGGAAATCCTTCTTTAGTGCAAATTTTACAATTAGGATTAACTAATAAAGATCTATGAAGTGATGTATCAAAAATCATATTATAAATCTTTCCTTCATTTCCTATTTCAACTTTTATGTAGGGAGTTCCTGATGGTGCATTTAATGAAATTATTTCTGTTATATTTGTTATTATTATTTTTGGTATTAAAATGTATAAAATAAAATTTAAAATAAACATTTTTTTTTCCTTATTTTTAATATTATTTTTTTTTAAATTATTTTATTATTAATAAAAATATTTTCTTATAATTTATTTATTATTGTATTTTTAATTAAAATTGTTAATTTATGTTAATTTAAAATGGGTGTAAATGGATTATCTTGTTGTTATAATAAAACAAATGCATTAAATACAGAAGTTAAAATTGTAGATAATTCAACTGGAAATTTTCAAAATGTAGGAGGATCAATGTTAAAAGATGTAAAAAGTATAAATGATATTTCACTGGCTTTTGATTATATTATTTCTGGAGAATATTATCTTTTGTTATCAAAAATAACATCTGCTTATATATTAATTGATAAAATTGTTACTGAATTAAATAATGATGATATTTTTGTTTTAATTGAAAATATTATTAATTGGATTAAAAAAACAGAAAGTATTGATAATAAAATAATAAATGAATGTAAAAAAAATATTGAATATGGTACAAAAAAAATAATTAACGAAATTAATATTTTTCATTCACAAAATAAAATAAAAATTCCTAAAAGTTATGAAATTAGATGTTTAAGTGATTTATCATTAATTGCTCAATATATTAAATATATAAATAATCATGAGAAAGAAAATGATTATGAAAATAACTTTTGGAAAGAAATTGATGTTGAAAAAGAAATTAAAATGTTATCTTATAGAGTATCTTATAATTTAATGAAAATAAGAGAAGTTGTTTCAAATAAAGTTTCAAATCATAATGAAGAAAATACTGATTCACTTAAATCTAATAGAGATAAAATTGATTCTACAAGAGATAAATCTTCTCAATTGTTTAATAATATTGAAAACTTTATAAAAGTTATTAAAATTAAATTAATCAAATGAACTATTTTTAGAATGACTAATAATAAATTTAATTAAATTGCTTTTATATTATAAATGTATATTTAAATATATTATCATTATTACTTTTATATTATATAAAATAAGTTTAATATTTGTTAAATGATATATTTTAAAATAATAGTTAATAATAAATATGAATTGAGATAGGAAAAAAGTTTTTAATATTTATTATATATTTTTATTTTTTTATTTTTTAAAATTAAAATTAATGGACCAAAACAAAGAAATTTTAAGGTTAAAAAAAGAAATTCAACAATTAAGACAAAAAAATATTTCAACTCAAAATTCATCTTTTTATAAAAATATAAATTCATTAAATAATAATAATACTTTTAGAAATTCAAATGAATTAAATGATAAGAATAAATTTATGATTCAGTCTCAAAAAGGAAAAAAAAGCAATAACATATATAACAATAATTATAAAAATTTTTATTTAAAGGTACCATTTAAGCCAGGACTTTTTTCATATAAAACTTCCCTTAATAATACAAAAAATAATACAATTATTAATAAAAAAAATAAAAATAATTCAACAAATTCTTCTTTAATATTATCTCCTAATGTACAATTAAATTTTGAAGAAGATGATGGAAACAGTAATTTTAATAATATTTCAATTAATAAATCAATTTCAACTATTGATTTAAATAAATATAAAATAAATGTTAATAATATTAATTCAAAAAATAGTAATTTAATAAATCCTAATGTTTCAAATACAACAACTACTTCTTTAAATAATAAAAATATAAAAGGAAATAACAATATACAATCAATTGAGATGCTAAAATTTTCTCCTATTCAATCTAAAACTAAAAATTGTATTTCTAATTCTTTAATCATTATTGATAATGATATGACTTCTCAAAGTTTTATTAAACAAGATGAACCAAATAAAATAGCAACAAAAAGTATGAGAAAGTTTATTGAAGATGAAACATATTTTAAAAATAAAAAAAAATATGAAAAAGAAAGTAGAAGAATGTGTATTGAATATATTAAAATTTTAATGAAAGATAAAAATAAATCTATTTCTAATATTTTTTTAGAAAATCATTTTTCTCAAAAAATTTTACAACAAACAAAATTATATAATAATATAAATAATGATAATATTAATAATAATTTAAATACTTCATATAAAATAAATAAATATCCAAATTTGTTTGAAAATCCAACTAATATAATTCCTCCTACTTTATCTAATTCAATTAATTATAATAAAAGATCAAATTTAAGAACAATATCAAATTTTGTAAAAGATATGAAAGACAATGAAAATAAAGATAAAATAAATATGATAAAATTTTTATTTATTCCAAGAAAATTAAAAATGATAATAAATAATAATTCATATGATTTTTTATTTATTTTATGTCCAAATAAATTATCATATTTAAATGGTATTGAAAGTTATATTTTTAAATGGATGGATTTAAAAACAGAAAATTATGTAGGAGGTTTTGATTTGATAAAAGTGAATAATTGTTCAATTAATAATAATTCACCAAATAGATTTTTAATAGAAACTTTTGATGGAAATAATATAAGAAATTATGATATTGATTGTAATTCTTTAAATCTTTGTTATTGTTATGTTAAATATATTAATTATTTAAGTCAACTTGAAAAATGCAAGTTATTCAATAATAAATAATTGAAAGATTATCAGATATAATTATATATATAATTATATATATACATAATTACTTATTTTTCCATTAAATTATATAATATGGAAAATAACTTGTAATTTATTTTTTAATTGAAATAAATTTTTAATTAATTGTTTAATAATTGAATATAATGAGGTAATTGATGAAAAATAAAATTCAAAGATATAAAAATGTTATAAAACAGTAATAAACCATTTATTTTTTTCAATAATATATTAATATTTTATATTATTATGAATTTTTATCTTTAGGTAAAATTAAACTTATTTTATTAAAAATATTACAACATCAGTAAAAAAAAACGTTTTTAACTTTTTCTTTTTATCATTGATTTAATTAAAATTCTATTAACTATCAAAAAATATTTAAGTAATATTTGATTAATTAAAGGTTCTTGTTATCAATATTCCTAATAAATTATATTTATTTTATAAATTTGAAATTTTTTTTATTTTAGAATTTTTTTCATTAAGAATATAAAACCCTATTAAAAAAATAAATAAATAAAACGGAAAATGTACTGGATAAAATTTTTAACAAGTTTAAAGAATTTAGTACCAAAAAATTTGATTTCACAAAACGAAAATGAAAGAATAACATCTATTATAACTAATTCTAAACTACATTTGAGTCCAAAGAAAAAACAAAAATTAATTTCAATTTGTATAAAAGAAATAATTCATTTGTTAAGTAAAACCAAAATTTGTTTTAAAGATTTAGATTTTGATAAACATACTTTATTTATTGAAGAATTAAATAATATTATGATAGCGATGATAAATAAAATAAATAAAATAATTTTAAATAGTCATAATGAAGAACAAAAAAAATATTTCACATTGATATTAACTTATATTCAAAAAATTCAAAATGAATTATACAATACAATTTCAGATCAATTTTTAAGTCAAAATGATTTAAATCGTTATCAAATATTATATCAATATTATTTAAGTTTAAATCAAAATTATCCAATTGCATAAAATATTATTAAATTTATTATAATTTGTACTATTATATTCTTTGTATTTGTAAATATATCTATATATAATTTTGCATCAAAGAAAAAAAATATTACAATTAACTAAATAATTTATTTAATATTTAATTTTTACAAATAAAAAACATCTATATAAATATTTTAAAAAAATACCTTTTCTATAATATTAAAGATAATAATAAATAATTTTATCATTATCAAAAAATTTTACTATATAAAACTTTTTCATCAATAAACATTAACAAAAAAAATATTATTAAAAAATTTACAATACAAAAAAACCAAAAAACTAAATAGCATATAATTACGTTAATTTAATAGCATAAATGCTCATATTATCCCATCCACCCGCTTTAATACTTTCGTCAATTAAATTCTTACAAATTATTTTCGTAATACAATTATCATTATTATTTTTATTTTTTTCAACTAACTTATAAATATATTCTTTAATATCTTTTTCTTCAAATAAATCCCAAATACCATCACTAGAAATAATGATGAATTGGTTTTCTATATTATCATCAATAACTTTTCTAATAACAAATGGATTACATTTAACTCCATATTTTTTAAATTTAAAATCACCAAAAACTCTAGTTAACATTAATTGACCATTAATTCTATCATTTTTTATAATACCACCTGCAGTAATAATTCTTTCTTTTTCTCTTAAATCATCAATTCTATGATCTACAGTTAATCTTTCTATTTTTTTATTAAATAAAGTACATCTTGTGTCTCCAACATTTCCAGAATAAATTACTTTTTTATTATTTTCTTCTGTTATATAAATTATTGTTCCAGTTGAACCAATATTAGAATACCCTTTTTCTTTTAGTTCATTGTCTAATTCTAAAAATGATATTGTTATTGCTTTTTTTATTGATAATGTTTTATCTGATAAAAATTTTTTGAATATTCGAGCAAAGTTATTTTGACAATATTTACTTACTAAATCTCCATTGTGACCATCAAATAATAAAAATAAAGTATTTTTGTCATTTTCATTGAAATTTTCTATTGATTTTCCTTTGTCTTCCATTGTTTCTTTTGATTTTATATTTTGATCTTCTTTATATGAATATTCTATAAATTGTTGATTCGATGTATTTTTTATTGAATATTCTTTTCCTATATGAATTTTTTCTTTTGAATTTGGTTTTTGGATTATTATGTAATCTGAATTTTCTGAATTTGTTTTCTGGAGATTTCCTATTTTCGATGTCATTTTTTATTTATTTTTTAAAAAACTTTTATGATGATGTTATTATTTTTTTTATTAATAAGAATATTTATTAATGAATTATTTGATTTTTGAAAAACGTTTTTTTTATTTAAAAGAGTAATTTTAAATTTTTAAAGGTTATTAAAAAAATTTATTCATATTATAATAACAAATAAAATATATAAAAAATATATAAATTCAATTAAGTTTAATAAAAATAAATAATATTTATTATAAAAAAAAAAGTTGAAATAAAAGTTTTTTAATTAACTTAAAGAATATAATTATTTAATAATGCTTCTCGACATTTTTGTCGATGAATTCTCTTCTTATTCTAATATTTTTAGAAAAAGAAAAAGATATTCAATATATTTTTCAAAAAGAATTCTTTCTCTATATAAAAAAACATATATTCCCAATTCCATAAACCAAAATAATGAAGATTTAAAATTAAAGAAAGATTTCTTGATTAAGAAAATTATAAATTTAAGAAAAAAATATATAATAAAAATTCAAAGTACAATAAGAAAGTTTTTATTATATAAAAAATATAAAGGATTTTTATTTATAAAAAATATTATAAATAAGAGAATAAAAAGCATTATTTTAATTCAATCAATTTATAGAATGGGAATTTGTAGAAAAAATATTAAAGAATTATTAAATAATGATGCATTATTTTTTTATAAATTCCCATTAGATATAATAAATAAAATTTGTGTTTTTTCTTCAAAAACCGAAGAATTAAAAAATCAATTAAAAAACAATAAATTAAATTTATCATTACTAATTCATAAACCAAATATAAATTTAAATTTCAAATTTAGTAAATATCTAAATTCATATTATATTTCTATTAAAAAAATAAAATTAATGAGAAAAAATATTTTAGTTAATTTTCAAATAAATGGAGAGACTTTTATTGATCCAAGATATTCAATTATTGATGATAAAGGAGAAAAATTTTACAATATATTAACATCAAAAATGTTTTATAGAAAAAATAATAAAGAAAAATTATTCACAAAAATAGATAAGAAAAAAGATAATGAGAAAAAACAATGGGAAGATTTGTTTATTATAAAAACAAAAAGAAAAAGATCAATTAGTTTTGATGCTTCTTCTATAAGTTCTAAAACAGATATTTCTAAAGAATTAGATAGAAATATGGGAGAAATTTATAATAATCAAGTTTTTCAAAGTAATAATTTTCAAAAAGAAAAAAAACCACTTCAGTCTATTTTAAAAAGAAAATCATCCAAAAATGATAATTTGAAATTTATAAAGAAAGTTTGTTTTGAAAATAAAATTGAATTTTGTGAATAGAAAAAAAGAAAGAAACTTAAATTAATTGAGCAAAAAATCGATAACAAAAAATTATAACTTATGTTTAATATATAAATATTGATTAAACATCAATGAAAAAAGATAATATATTATTAAATATCATAAAATCATAATATATATTTTTAACATAATATAAATATATTTTGATAATTTTCGTTATATAAAAACCTAACTAAAAAATTTTTTAAATATAATTTATATAAGAATATAAAAATAAATAAATGAAAAAAATTATTATCTTTTAATTTTATAATTTATTATACATTTTTTGTAAAAAAAGATACTAATAATTATTATATTATAATAGATATTTTATATTGTAAAAAATTAAAAATTTTTATTTTTTATGATATGAAATAATAAATTATTTTTTCTGATAAATTTGAGAAATAAAATTTTGAATATTAATTTTTTTAATAAAAATGAAGGAAATGGATATATTTGGTAAATTAGGTTTTATTACTTCTATTATTTATTATATTTTTTCTCCTATTCAATTTTTATTCAATCTTTATAAGAAAAATTTAGATGTACAATATATTTCATTTTTTGGATTCGGAATGTTATATTTAAATGGATTACTTTTTTTTTTTTATAGTGTTGCAACGTCAACGAGAATAAATGATTATGAATTAATGGAAATCTGTAATTTAATTGGAGCAATCTTTCTTTTTATATATATAATTCTTTATATAAATTTTATGTATTCAGAATCTAAACAATTTATTTATATTATAATATTTATATTGTTTAGTATTATTTTAAGTTTTGGTGAATATTATTTAATTAAGTATGATAAAATTTACCAAAAAATAATATTTTATATGGCAAGTATTATTAACATTTGTATGTATTTACCTATAGGATTTAATATTTTAACAATAATAAAAAATCAATATCCTGAAAGAATAATTTTAAATAATTCAATTTTAGGATTATTAAATACTATTACATGGTTAATTTTTGGCATTCATAGTGTTTTTTTTGAAAATGGAGATTCAATACATATAATAATTTCTAATTTTATAGGAGTATTAATTTGTATTATTCAAATTATTTTATATTATAAGTTCTTAAAAATAAATCCTCCAAAAAATGAATGTATAAAAGAAGTTTTAACAATAAAGGAAAATGAAAATAAAGAAAATAAAGAAGATAAAGAAAATAAAGAAAATAAAGAAGATAAAGAAAATAAAGAAGATAAAGATTTGAAGAATATGATAGATTCTATATATTAATTTATATTTGATTTATTTTTTAAAATATTTATGATTAAAATCTAATAATTTATAAAACAACAAATTTAAAAATAAATTATTACATATGTAAAAAATTTATAAATTAATTATATAATCTTACCTTCTAATTAATTTTATTATATTTATTTTTTATTCATCATCATCATCCATAAAGAATACATTTGAAAAATATATTCTATTTTTTTCAACAAATAAAATATTTTTTAAACCTCTTAAATATAAAAAAAAATTATATAAAGATTCAAGTTTAATTAAATTATCTTTATCTTTTTCATAATAAAAAATTTTTCCAATAAACTCTTCAAAGAAAATTTCAAAGAATTTTCTATGAATAATTTCAGTGGTATTAAAAAAGATATTAAAAGTTTCATAAGGTTGAAGAAAAGAATGATGTTTTGAACATTCTTCAATTAATTTTTGAACTTCATTTAAACTCATATTATCACTTTGAGAATTATTTAAACTTTGACTTTTTTTAAAACAAAATTTAGGAGTTTCTAATAAATCATTATTACTTTGATTATTATTTTTAATTTCATCTAAAGTTTTTTTATCACTTGTATTTTTAGTAGAATTAGTAAAATTTTCATTATTTGAATTATTAATTTTATGAATATCAATTTTATACTTATTTGTATTAAAAATATTCATTTGATTTTTTCTTGGAACATTTGCACTAATATTTCCTGGAGAAGGAATATATTTATTTATACCAAAAGAAGTCCTATGTCCTATTTTTCTTTTTTCTCTTTCATTTACACTTTTTAAATTTATTGATATTGTTTTTGCATCTGAATTTGTAAATTTCATATTTATTTTATTACTATCAACACTTACTATTTTAAAAAATAAAACTATACTCTCTTCAATATTAATTGATGTTCTTAATTTAAATTCATTTATTAATGAATCAAATGAATTAAAATCATAATTTTTATCCATATTATTATTATTATTATAATCTTCATTTGTTGAATCATTTAAATTATATTCATTTCTAAATGCATTTTCATAATTATCATCTTCATCACTTTCAGTTGATCTTCTATTAATATTATTATTATACCTATAATATTTTTTTATTTTATTTAATCTATCTATTTTATCTAATACTATTTTTTTCATTTCTAATTTAATTTTTGTATTTCTTTTTAGTTCATTTATGTATTTTTCATAATATGCTTTCCCAGTTATATAAGATTTAAACAGTATATCTTCAATTGTTGGATTTTCACATTTTTTTGGATCTAAACAATCTCTTAATAAAGTAAATAAATATAAAAATTGACCTATTAAATGCTTTATTTCTAAATTTATTAGATTTGTTAATTTTCTATTTATTGTATTTAATCCTTCAAATGATAATTTTTTATTAAATAACATTCCTATTATTTCTATATTTTTTATTGTTAATATGAAATTAAATAAAGTCTTTGGATTTATCATTGTAATTTTTAATCCACTTAATTCTACTGTACTTATCATTTTTACAAGAGTATAATTTACAAAATAAACACAAGAAGATTTTTGATATAAAGGAAAAAAAATTTGTTCAACTGCATCTTTAATTTTATTTTTAATATCCTGAAATTTAATTATAAAATAATGTTCTGTAAATTCCAATTGAACTTTTATTTTATGTGGAATATTAATTGACGATATTGTCATTATTCCTTTTAATTTTTCAGAAATAAACAAATCATTTTTCTTCATTTAATTTATAAAAATTTATTTTATGTTAAAATAAATAAATAAAAATATATAAAATTATTTAAATATTAGTATAATTATATATATTAATCCAACAAAAATAAAGAAAAAATGAACAAAAATACAAAAAGTTTAATTGATCCAAAACAATATTATGAAAATATATTAAATATGAATATTCCATTAACAAATCATGGAAATAATAATTCAAATAATTTACTTAATGACTTAAATAGATTAAATAATGATTCAGAAATTATATTAAAACCAAAAAGAAGGTCAAGAAAGGATCTAAAAGGAAGAAATTTTATGTGTAAAATATGTTATAAATGTTATTTATCATATCCTGCATTATATACTCATTGTAAACAAAAACATAATTCAAATGATATCAGTGATAGAAAAAGAGGAAGACCAAAAAAAAATACTGAGATTTTTTTTAAAGAAAAATTACAATATAATCCAATTAATTTAACTTATTTTTTAAAAGAAGAAAGAACTGGAATTACTGAAATTTATGATTTTCCAAATTGCATTAATATAGCTTTTAATAATATTTATGATTATAATAATGAAGAAATTAAAGAAAGAAATATAAAGAAACAAATGAATGAATATCATAAAATTTATGAACATCCTTTTTTAGGTAAATTTTTATTAAGTAAACATGATAGAAATATGAAAATTGAAAATGAAAATGAAATATGTGACAATGTTTTTATGGATTATTTAAATAAAATGTCATTAAATGTTAATCCAAATTATTTTATAAAATTAATTGTTTTTGTTACTTTATTTAGAGAATTTATTAATATTTCAAATAGAAATGATTTATCTAATCAAAATGAACAATCAAATTTTTTAAGATATGAAAATGAATATACTACTTATAATTGTGCTGAAGACATTCCAATTTTTTGTAATGATTTTATAAATAATTTTCTTGATTGTGAAAAAAATTTATTTAATTTTGATAAGGGAGAATCAATTGATTTAAGTCAGAATTTTTGTAATTGGATGTATGATAATGATTTTACTACTCTGAAACTTAGTTTAATTCCTAAAAATTATTATTGATTAAAAATAATATTATTATATATTATTTATGTATATAATTATTTTTTATAAAAATATTTTAATATATTTATTTTTATCTTTAAACTTAATCAAAATTGATTTAAAATACAAATTAAATTTTTCAATATTTACAATTAGAAAAATATTATGTTTAAACTAATTTATATTTCTAACATGATAGACATAATATCATCAAAATTTAATTGAAAAAAATAAATATATTGTTTAACATTTTTATCATTACATTTATTAATATTTTGAATAAATTTTTCTTTAGAATTAAATTGTTTATTTTTCTTACTATCTTTCCAAAAACAATAAATTTCTTTATAACTAGTTTTTAATTTCCCTAAACCATTTTGTTTTCCATTTTTCCAAAATCCAACATATATTTTTAAAGGTTCCTTCCATAAAAAAATACCAAAACCATTTCTAATATCATTTTCAAATATTCCAAAATATTTTCTTCCATCATTCCATTTAAACAAACCTAAACCATTCATTTTATTATTTTTAAATTCTCCTTCATAATATCTTTCATCATTATAATTAATAATTCCATATCCATTCATTTTATTATTTTTAAATTCACCTTCATAAAAATAATTATTTGACCAAATATATTTTCCAATTCCTTCTTTTTTATTATTTTTATATTCTCCATAATAAAATGAATTATCTGAAATAATTTCATAACCAATTCCTTCTATTTTATTATTTATAATATCTCCTTCAAAATAAATTCCATTTTCTTGTTTTATAATACAATAATTTTGAAGATAATTATTATTAAAATATCCTTTCATAATTTCACCGTTTTTTGTTATAAATTTTCCTATTCCTGTACATTGATTATTTATTATTTCACCAAAATAAATTGAACCATTTTCAAATTTTTTCATTGCAAAATTATTATTTTTTGCTTTTAATGTTATTGATTTTGAAGATATAATATTTTCAAATATTATACTTTGATTTGTATCAATTAATTTTTGATATTTTTTATGTGAAAATGTAATTTTTCCTGTATTTAATGAATTATAATTTTCTTCTTTATATTTTTTAAAAGCATTTTTTATTTTATTTAGATTATTAATTATAAAAATATTTACTAATTGATTATTTGTAGTTCCTATTTTTTCATAAATATATTCATTATTAAATAAATTTTTTTTTTTTGAATTATAATAATCTTCATTATTATTAAATGTATTTCTCTTTTTTGTTCTTCTATTAAAATCATCCATATTAAAAGTATTTATATTATTAATTTTATCATAATCATTATCTTTTGTTGGATTATTATAATAATCTAAATTTTTTTTCTTATTTTTTATAGGAGTAATTGGTGTCTCATCTGTATATAACGAATTTTTCATATTCATATCTCTTGAAATATTATCTCCTATTCTAATATCATCATATTCAAAATCATTATTATTTAAATTATTATATTGTCTATTATTAAATTCTTTTATTTCTTCTATATTTTTTTCAGCTTCTTTTCCTTGATTACATCCACAAAGTTTAGTTCCCATAAAATAATTTAAAAAAAAAAAAAATAAAAAAAATATAATAATTTTAAATTTAAAAATAATATATATTCATAAAAAAAATTACATTAAAAGCATTTTATCATATTCAAAAAAGCCAAAAAAAAAAAAAAAAATGTATTATAAATTAAAAAAAAAAACCTTAATGATAACTTGCAATAATAGCCCTTGCTTCAGCAGCATTAGCAAAAGGACTTTTATCATACATTTCTTTAAATTTTTCTTTACTAACAATTTCTTTATCAATAGTATTAATTGCATTTTTTTTTATATTAGAAAGCATTTTATCAACAGCTCCCCTAATAGCACTTTCAGTATAAACTAAATTAATTAAATCATCTAAACTATTTCTTAATTTTTTATCTTTACAAGGGATCATAATTCCTTTTGTTAATTCAATAGTACACCAAGTAAAATATTTAATCATCCAAAATTCTAAATCTTGAATTGTCATTCTTCCAGTAACATAAGAAAATATTGAAAACATATTATCAACACAAATTTCATTTTTATGATTTATATAAGGATAAAATAATAATATTACAACATACATATTATTTTTTTCTTCTAAAAGTGTTGTTAAATGCGTTAACATTGATTTTTGATAAACTGTTTCTGTTACTGGAAGATTTGTATTATAAAAATCTGGTACTAAATATTCATCTACATGTATTTTATATACTTCTTGTTGTATTCTTTTTCCTACTATTTCATTTAATAATCTATTGTAGTCAAAATCTTTTATACGAAGACCTTTTTCTTTTGTTTTTGCTATTACAAATTCTTCTGCTTTTATGTCGTAACCTCCTGCACAACAGTCTGCTCCCATTTTTTTAAAGGGGTTTTTTAATTTTTTTAAATTTTTTTTTATTTGTTTTTATGAAGAGTTTTTTCTTTATTTTTTTATTATTTTAATTAAATTAATTTTTTTTTTTTAATGGTTGTTTTTATTTTTATGTAACTTTTTCTTTTGATTATATGTTATAAATATATGATATTTAGAGTTTATAATAAAAATTTTTATTTAAATATTAAAGTATGAGAGCCCTGTATTTCAATATTATTTAAATATGAATTTTTATTTAAATTTTATAACTTTATTTTAAAAGGCAGTTTTGTATTTAAATAAAAATCAAATTGTTTTTCTTAAATTTTCTAACTAAAATAATCTAAAAGAAGGAATATTAAAATGAAATAATATATTCTAAATAAATAAATCAAAAAAAATAATCGATTTTTAAATCAATAATATAAAATAATTTTTAAATTAATCTCATAAAAGGGTAAAGAAAAAATTAAAAACGTTATAAATAAAAATTATAAAAAAATTTCATTTTAAAACGAGATAAATATATAAATTATTTAAAATCCTTATATACTTTAATCTTTTAATAATTCATAAGCTTTTTGTAAAGTCTGATTCATTGTTTCTTCATCATTGTTAAATTCATTTTGGAGTACTGATATATTATCTTTAATCTTAAATTGAATTGAAAAAGGAGTTCCTGGAACTGATTTAATTTCAAATCTAATTGTCTTTTCATTTTTAAAATTATCTTTTAATTTAATACAATAATTTTTTTGTTCTTCATTTTTTGTTTCAAAGAAACAAATCAAAGTTGGATATTTATCTTTACTACCACAACAACCCATTTTATTTATAATATTTTAATTTATCAGGTATATATAATTAAATTTTTTAATAATATTTGTATTTTTTAATTTAAATGAAGATAAATAATCCGAATATAGAATTTAAGAATTGTTTTTTTTAATTCAAACTATTTTTGTTTTTTTTATTATTTTATAAATGTTGTTTTCCTTTAAATTGATAAAATTATTTACTACTTATTAATTTATATAATATAATTATTAAAATTAATAAAATGATTTAAATATATTTTTATTCAGATTATTCATTATTTTCAAAATTTATTTTTTTAAAATCTATTTCTATTTAATTAATTAAAATTAAATAAAAATAATGAAAACTCAAATTTTTCTTCATTCCTTAATAATAACATTATTAATTACAATATCAAACTGTAAAGAAAATCTTCATAAAAAAGAAGAAAGAGATACAGAAAAAAAAGAAAAAAAAGCTAAAAAAAGTGAAGAGAAAAATTATGTAATTAAAACAACAAAATCAGAAGAAGAAATGAATCAACTTTTTTCAGATTCAACATTAAGAAATTTAAAAGAAAGAGAAAAAAAGACAAAAGACGATAAAAAAATTGAAAAAGAATTATCAAAAATAACAAAAGTAAAAAAATCTAATTCAAATTCAAAATTAATAAAAGAAGGTATAAATCAAAATTTAACTTCAATTGAAGAAGAAGATGATGATGATGAAAGACCTTTTGATGACTTTTTATTAAGAGAAGTTGATTATATTGATGATACTCAAACTAATAAAATGAATACTAATTTATTAAAAGTTAAAGATAAAAATATCAAAGAATATTCTTATATGAATTTTAGAGTTGGGTATGCATTTCTTTCTTTTATCTTTATTATTTGTTTTATTTTATTTTCTTTTCATGTTTTATATTCTAAAAAAGAAATTGAAAAAGAATTTATTTTAGAAAGTGATAAAATGGATTCTTGTTTACTTAATGATAGTAATTATTTATAAGTATATTTAAATAAAAGAAAGAAATAATTTAATATAAAAAAAGAAAGGAAAATCATATTTTAAATATTAATACCTTTTCAAGTTTAGATTTTTATATTTAAAAAAAATAATTTTTAATTTTTATTTTCAATTGTTTAAAAAAAGCATTAAAAATAATTAAATAATAAATAAAAAAAATAATAAAATAATGGGAGGTTGTTGCGTAGGAGAAACAAAAGATGAAGAAATAAATAAAGCAAATGATATTAGTGATATAATAAACATATTTAAAGAAAGAAAAAATAAATTACCAGAAGAAAAAAAACAAATAATTGAACATTTACAAGATCAAACAAAAGAAATAAAATCTTTTGATGTAAATGGAATTGACAAAGAAATTCTAAAAAAAAGGATTTTATTTTTAGATGATTTAGAAGAAGCATATTCTTTTATTATTGATATACTTCAAAATAATACTAATCTTCCATTAAAAGAAACAAAAAGTTATTGTGAAAATATTGCAGCTCATTATTTTTTAATTTATGATCCTAATGGGGAATTGCAAAAAGATGTAGAGAAATTAGAAGAATTTAGTCATGAAACAAATTAAGACTTTTTATTAATAATTTAAGTAAATAAAATAAAAAGAATATTTTGAAAGAATCAATATATTAATTTAATAGGTAATTAATTGACTTATTATTTAAAGATAAATATTTTTGGAAATTTAAAAAAAGATGAATTATATGAATATAGGGTTTATTTTATATAATTATCCTATTATATTATTAATTATAATATATTTTAAATAAGTTCTTATTTATAAATAATATAATTTTAATAAGATAAAAAAATTTAAGTAAAAAATATTATAATTGTTTTTATTATAAATTATTTATTCAATAATTCGTTATAAATTTCTTTTTTATTTTTAAATCATTAAAATATATTTTTTAAATAAAAACATTATAAATCTTTTAAAAAATAATAAAATTAGAAAATTAATTCTAAATTAACTTATAATTATTCTCATTAATATTAGACCCAGCTAAATTTTCTGAATGAGTATTTGAATTATTAAAATCACCAATAATTAAACTAATTCTTTCATATTTAAGATGAATCATATAACAATAAATAATCCATAAACAATACAAAAACAAACAACTTAATAATAATCCAACTAATAAAAATCCAATTCCTTTAACAATTCTACTTTCAGAACCTGCAGGAGTATAAATACCCAAAAAAATAAATATAGTCATTAAAAAAATTTCAATTAAATTCAAAAATAAAATAATTATATAAATCATATAAGCAATATAAGCAAAATAATAACTATACATAAATCCAGATAACAAAAGAAATAAAAATGCTATTGAATAAATAAATAACATTATTATTGTTGTATAATATTCTATTAAAGTTCCTGCTGAAATAACATTTATTAAAGAACCTATTCCACATAATATAAAAAATAATCCTATCATTAATACTCCTGTTCTTAAAGAACATCCACAACAAAAGTCAAAATCAAATTTAGGAAAATCAATACAAAATAAAAATTCATCATCATTAACATTTGCTATTTGAGTATATGATACATTATTTGGTAATTTTGAACTATTACTAAACATTTTTTTTTAATGTAAAAATATTTATTTTTTTTTTATAATTAAAGTTATAATTTAATTTAAATATTTTTCTTTTTTTTAAAGTAATTTTTTTCATTACTAAAATTACTTTTTTAATTTTCAGTTTTATGACAATAATTATATAAATAATTTCTTACTCTACATAAATCTTTATATTTTTCATTTATTTCATCTATAAATGTTTGATTTATTCCTGATTTAAAATTAAATTGAATTTCATTATTCTCATGGTTTTTTACAATTTCATGATATAATTCTTCATAAAATTCATAAGAACTAAAAATAATTTTTTTAATATTATATTTTTCAAAAATTTCTTTTTTATTAAAAAAATTTTTAATTATTTTAAGTAATTGTTTTCCAGTTCGACCAAAAAATATAATATTTAATTCGTTAATTATTATTTTAAAATAACCATCAAGAAATATTCTATCTAATATTTTAAAAAATTCTTCAATTTTAATATTTGAATTAAATTCAATATCAAAAACATTATTTTTATAGAGATGAGTTTCACCAGTTGATTTAAATTTTTTAATTTCTAATTTTTGGTCTTTATATAATGTTTCTTGATGAAAAACCATTATTCTTTCAATTCTAGTATATAAAAAAGTTTTTTTTAAGGATTTTATATATTCACTTTTTGGATACATTTGCTTTAAATTATTTAATATAATATTGTAATTTATTTGACTTTTTATTTCTGAACCAAAAAGTTCTTTTGTATTTCTTTTTTTCATTAATAAAGAATTTTTTTTTTCTTTATTATTATTACAATTTTTTTCATTTAGTATTTTTAACTTATTTAATTCATTTTCTTTTATTTTCTCATTTGAAAATATTATATTTCCATTATTTAAATTTTGTTCATCAAAATTACTTATATCTAAGTAATTTGAATTATATATCTCTGATAAAAAATCCTTTGTCTTATTTATTTTTTTTAAATTATCATCATAAATTACATTCATTATTTGAAGTTGATGTAATAAATCTTTTTGATTTTCATTTTTTTCATTATTGATTTCTTCAATTACTGATTTAACTTTATCTTCTCCTTCATTTATTAATTTAGAAAAAAAATTATTTTTTTCATTTATTTTTTTAATTAAAGCATTTGATAAATTTAATAAATCATCTTTTGCTTTTTTAATAAGATTACTTTTATCTTGAATTTTTTTAATATCATCCATTTTATATATTTAATATTTAAACTTGACAAATAATTTAAATATTATATATTAAAATAAATAAATTTAAATTATTTTTTAAATATACTATTAAAAAATATAACAAATATTTTCATCATTATTATTTTTTCCAATCACAAAATGTTCATTTTTACAAAATACACAAAAATATTTTGAATTATCTAAAAATCTAAAACATTCATAACAAATCATATGATTAAAAGTAAAATTATCCCCAAGCATTCTCCAATTAGGATCAAATCCTTCATTTTTACATTTAACATATACAATATTATTTCCAATTCCTTTTATATTTTTATTACATTTTGAACATTTATTTTTTGAAATTTCTTTAAATAAATTAAGTGATTTATTAATTAAATTTTCATGATTCATTTTTTTAAAAGTAAAAACTAAATTTAATATATGAAATGATTCATAAATTGATGAACAAACACAACAAAAATCATTTGATTTTTTTTTTAATTCTAATTTATTAAAATTAGTAAAATGTTCTATTATACAATTATAAGAACAGAAAAAACAACCACATGGAATAAATAATTTTTGGTTATTTTGAATAACATTTCTATGACATTGAAGACAAAATAGATTTTTTACTTGAGAAATTAATGCATTTAAATATATTCTATTATTTTGAGGTAGATAATTATTTATTAACATTATTGCATTTTGAATTTCAATTTGTTTATTTGATATTAATATTTTTTCTTTATTAAATAATTCCATTAATGATCTACTATAATCTGAAGAATTATTACATGTTTGGAAATAATTTTGTAATTTTTGAATACATATAAAATATTTTTGAATAAATTGTTCTTTGAATTTTGATAAAAAACAATTTTGACATAATTGAAATTTGAAATCAAAATATCTTGAATTTTTACATATTATACATAAATTTCCTAAATTAAAATTTGGATTTTGTATACTCATATTATTATTATTACTATTAATATTATTAGTATTATTTGAATTATTATTATTATTATTTGTTGGTTCAAAACTTAAAAGATTTTGATTCATGTTATTATTACAATTACTATTATTATAATTATTATTATTATTATTTAAAATTGGTTCCATTTGAACTAAATTTGTTTGAATTAATTTTTCATTATTTTTAATTTCAGTTAAAATTTTATTAACATATGAATTATCAGTATATTTTTTAAGAATTTCATAATTCATTTGATAAAATTCTTTAGTATAAATTAATTCATAATGTTCTTTTTTATTAGATAAAACAACAGATAATCTTTTATTAAAAGGATTATTTCCAAAATAATCAAAAACTTTTCTAAAATCATTTTCAATATCAAACATAACAATTTCTAATTTAACACATAAAACAAAAGGAGTAACATAAACTACAATTTTTTCTGCATCTTTCCCCATTTTTAATAAGAATTCAGAATAAAATTTTTCAAATAAAAAATTACCTTTTTCTGTTTCATATTCAGCAGGTAATAAATTTCCAATTTGAACTGGAAATTCATTTGAATATAATTTATTTTCATTTTCTTTAATATATCTAAAAATACAAAATCTCATGTACATAATTAAACCTTGATCAAATTGACTATTATTTAAAATAGCTTTAACAAAAATTTCATATGATTGTTCAATTTTTCCTTTATTTAAAGCAATATAACATAAAACTAATATTTTTTGAATTAAATCACTTCTAAAATTTCTTAAATAATAGTCATTAAAACAATTCTTAATATCAATAATAACATTTTTAAACATATCAATTTCTTTAAATAAAATAATTTGTTCTAGAAAAGAAAAAATTACTGCTCTATAAAAACAATTTCCATCTCCTCTAATACTTCTATATTTAAAAATATCTTGAGATAATAATGAATATTTATTTATCATTAATGTTTTTTTATTAATATCAAAACTATAATATTGTTCTATTAATTTAGTTAAAAAAGTAAATTTTCCTATTGCTGGTCTTGGTATTGATTCTGGATTAGGAAAATTTGAATTTATTATTGTATTTTTTAAATTCATTAAATTATTTGTGTCAAAATTATTTGCAAGATATGTGTTAAATTGTTGATTTGAAATATTGTTTATTTGTCTTGTTGTTAAATATTGGTTTTCATTTAAATTATTATTATTTTGATTTTGATTATTTTGATTAGAATTTTGAAACATTTTTTATTAAATAAAAATAATTGATTTAAATAATTTTTTAAATATTAAATATAATTTTTATTTATTTAAAAATTCACTTCTTTACTTTTATATATTAATGATAAAATCACTAATCATTATATTTTAGAATTAAATAAATATAAATAAAATTATTTAATTCCCCCAAGTCCTTCTAATCCTCCTAATAACAACAAATTCAAAAGCTCTTTTTGAAATAAATTTATTTCTACTTTTTTAGGAGCAGGAGTATTAATATCATCTCTATTTCTTAAATGTATTTTTTCAAGAGGAATTTTTTTTTTTTCAACAAACTTTTTATTATTTTCAGCACAAGAAATTCTTTTCATTAAATATTCACTTATATAAGTTAATGTATAATCAAAGTTAAAACAACCATTTATTTTACTTAAACTTCCTTTAAATCCAGCAGTAAAATCATTATCTTGTAAAAATTTAACAAAATTTTGATATTCTTCTAAAATCATTTTTTTACCTTTTCTATAAAATATTTCTTCAAAATAGAAAAAAGGTTTATTTTTTCCATCTAAAAATTTTTCTAATTTTTCAATATAATTCTTATAATAAATAGCATAATTTCTTGAATTTTCTGTTTCTTCTGAACCAATAAATAATACACCATGTGTATTTTTAAAATATTTTTTAATTGTGTTTAAATCATTATCAACTAATGTTATTAAAAAAATTGTTTTTCCTAATTTTTTTTTATCATTTCCAATTGCATTAATTCTATATTTAAATGTAGTAAATATTTCTCCTATTTTTATTTCTGATGTTGTTTCTTGGAATATTTTTAAAAATAATTTTACATATTCTAAATTCCCAAGTAATAAAATATTAAATTCATCTTTATTATAATTTATGTCCATTGTTTCATTTAATTCTGGAAATATTTTTTCTTCATATTTTATTATTTTTGATTTTGTTTTTACTTCATCTTCAGGATAATATTTATTCCAATATTTATCATAAAATTCTAAAAGTTTTATAAATTTTTCTTGATAAAAAGAAACTTTATTTGATTTTGATATTATTTCTTCTCTTGTTTCTGCAGTTAATTCTTTTATTTTTTCTTTAAGAACATTTAAATTTTCATTTTTTTTACAAGAATAATCAAATATGAAATCAAAGTAATTTTCATCTAAAAATTTTTGAAATTTATCATCTGGAATTTTTAAATCTTCTGTAACTAAATCCATTTTATTTTTAATTAAAACTTTCCTTGAATGGTCGAATTTTAAATAAGATCTAACTTTATCCATATATTTATGTGCACTAAAAAATGAAAAATATTAAAAATATAATTTCTTACTATTCTAAACTTTTTTCATCAGTCATATCAACAACAACTAAAAAAATTCCTTTAGTTAAATCAGTTTTAATAATTTTTTCAACTTCTCCATTATAAACTTCAATTAAAATATGAATAAATTTATTATCAATAATATCATAATAATGAGAATATTCATCAAATTTTTCATTTTCATTCATTTTTCTTGAAGATTCATATTTTTCTTCAAAAGGTTTATTCATTAATCTATTTAATAATTGAGTTTTACCAGTTTTAATATCACCTATAATTCTAATATAAAAAAGATTTGCTTGAACAAAAAAATGTAAATCAGTATTTTTAATATTATTATAAAAATTAACTTTTTCAATTATTTTATCATTTAAATATTTTATATTTCTAAATTTTTTACATGAAATAATATATCCACTTTCACATTCATTTTCTTCAACAAATTTTTTTAATTTTAATTTTTCATTTTCTAAATCTAAATTAGGATATTCATCATCAAATTTATTACCTAAAACAATAATAAAAGAATTATTTTTTTTAGCTAAATTTTTTATTTTTTCTGGTAAAACCATAGTTTCTTCTTTACCAACATCATATAATAAAATATAACAATCAACATTTGATGCTTCATTATCACCATTTTTAGAAAAAATCATATTTAATTTATATTTTCCTTCTTGATAATTATATGGTAAATTAAATTCACTTCTATCTTTTGAAGTATCTATTTTATTTAAATCAAATATATTTTTTTCAAAAGGCATCAATAATAATCTTCTTTCTAATGAAGTTTTACCTACTTTTTCTTTTCCTATTACCTCAAATTTTATTTTTCTTCCTTCCTGATCTATTTTTTTTATTATTAAATTTATTCTTGGTTCATCTAAATATAAATATCCTAATTCTTTATAATTTATTCTTTGAATTATTTCTGTTTTTATTCTTAATAATGCATTATCTATTTTTTCTGGAAATTTTTTCATTGAACATTTATATATTATATTAAAACCATTTATTAATGGTATAGAACTAATAGTTAATGCTTCATTTAAATCTAAATCTTTTGTTAATAAATCAATTTTATTCAAAATTACCATTTTTGGAATTGGATTGTCATCAAAATAATTTGTATTTAAATTAATATCTTTCATTATTTTTTGCAGACTAAAATTTTATTATAAAAATATATAATTTACTAAACATCAAAAGTTGATTGTTCTAAAATATCTAAAACAACAATTAAACCTTTAATTGATTTAACTAAATCAATATTAGTTGAAAAATTAAAATTAGAAGGAGTATCAATAAATTTAAATAAATAATTATGTTTATTTTGATGAATTAATTTATAAGTATAATTTATTTCATCGGTTTGAATATAATCACTATCATTAATAACATATTTTGAATCATAAGCAATTTTTTTTAAAAGACTACTTTTACCAACTTTTGAAGGACCTAAAATTAAAATTGGTATTTCAAAATCATAATTATAATCACTAGGAATTTCTTTTAAAAAACCATTTGTTTGTGTTTCAATAAAAGGATCACTTGGTCTTTCTTCAAAAGGATATTTTTTTTCATTTAAATCTAATAATGAATTTTTATAATCTTCAATAAGTCCTTTTTGATAAGTATAAAATTTAAAAAATGGTCTTAATTGATTTATTGGTTTTGAATAATCACATTGAATTAAAGGTTTAACATCAGAAATATAAGCATTAAAATAAATTGAATTTAAATAATCACAAACATCTTCTTTTAAATAATATATCATTTCTTTATTTGGTACTACTATAAAAAAAGGAGAATATTTTTGATCTTCTGAATATTTTAATTGATTAATTTTATTATGATATTTAGAAAAAAAATTATCAATACTAAAAAAATTATAAATTTTAATTTTACTAATTTGCGGAATAATCAAAATCATTAAGATTAGTTAAAAGTAATACACCATCTGGTTTTTCATTTTTAAATTCATTTATAAAATCAAATTCTTTTTCAGGATATTCAATACAAATTATTTCATATTTATTCTTTTCATAAAATGGTCTTATTATTTTACTTTCATAAATTTTTTTATCTTTTGTTTCAATATAATATGAATCTAAAGGAATTTCTAATAATTTCTTAATAAAAGTTGTTTTTCCACTTTTTTTAGAACCAATAAAAAATAATTTAACTTTATAAATTTCTCTTTTATTTAATTCTTCTTCACTTATATTACTATCATCATTTTCACTTTCTTTAATAATATCAACTTTTTTTTTAATTATATCTTCAGTTAATTTATCTAAAGCATTTATTATTTCATAAGTTGGAATATTAATTAATATTCCGTCATGTGATATTAAATCTAATTTAATATCTTCGGAATATTGTTCTGATTGAAAAAATAAAGTCTTATATGGTTTAAAATTAAATTCTTTTTTTAAATCAATTTCATAAAGATCTATTACTTTTAATTCTGTTATCATTTTTTCTATAAATACTAATTCTTTTTTTCTTTCCTCTCCTACACAAAAAATTTTATTTTCATATAATTTTAATATTATACATGGACAAAAATAAATCATCCTTTGAAACAATCTAATTTTACCATATTGATCTTTTCTTAAATCATTAATTAAAAAAATAAATTCTACATTATATTGTTTTTCTTTTATAACTTTTGTCAATTTTGTTTTCATTTCAGGATCATTTATTTCAAAATAAAAAGTTTCAAATTCATAAGTCACATCATAATCATCATATGTATATGTAGTATTATTTTTTTTTTTGAAATAATTTTTAAATTGTTGATAATAAATTTCTCCTTTTGAATATGGAGTTGCTAAAAAAATTAAATTGTAATTAATAACAGGTCCATCATTTTTCTTTTGTTTTTTTGGCAATAATAAATCTAAATTTATAATTGGATCTTTTATAATTTCTTCATTTACACCTTCAATTTTTCCTTTAATATTTCCTTTAATTAAATTATATCTTTGTAATATTTCTGAAATTAAATAATGAAATGGTTCAAAACAATTTTTTCCTTCTTTAATATTTATTGTAAATATTTTAGAATATAATTGTTCATATTTGTATTTATCAAATAAAATATCATCATTATTAATTTTATTAAAAATTAGAATTATAGGATATTTTTTAACTGGAAATTCTTTTGCAATATTTATTGCAAATTGTTCAGCTAAAGTATTAAATTTTACTAATATAATTATTCCATCTATATTTTTTTTTTCATTAGAAAGTGTTGAAGTTTCTATAAAATTTATATTAAATGTTTTATTTAATGAATCAATTGTATATTTTATTTGTTTAGGTGGATTTTTTATTGGAAATATATTTTTTGTAATTCTTCCTAAATAAGATGTTTTTCCTGTTAATTCTTTACCTGATATTAAAATATTTAAATCTTCTTTTTTTCCTTTTTGATGTTCATTTCCCATTTTTTATTTATAATATATAGGATCCAAGTTATTAATTAATAAATTTTATTTGTAAAAAAAATATTTTATAATTGTTAATTTATATATATATTATATTTTGTAATATTTTTTTATATAAATTAATTTTTAATTAATTCTTTTTCTCATAAAAAAAAATAAAACAATTATTTGTTAATTTAAATTTATTCTAATTTAAAAAATATAAAAAAATATTATCTTTTATATATGTCAAAGTCAAAAAATTCAACAAATACTTTATCAAAGTCTTATAAAATAAAAATTCAAGAAAATAAAAATGAAAAAGAAAATAAAATAAATGATAATGAAGATTACAATTATTTATTAAATAAACTAGATGATGATTTATTGGATGACATAATTGAAGAAAAATTAGAAATAGATTCCAAAAAATCTCATGAAGAATTTGAAACAAGTAAACCAAAAATAAAAGAAAAATCAAACGAATCCTCTCTTTTAAAAAGTTTAAATAAAAAAAATGATTCAGAAATAAAGAAAAAAAAATTAGAAGAATTTTTAAATTTAAATAATGAAATAGATAAAAATGAATTACCCAAAGTTACAAAAATGAATTCAGTAAATTTTGATAAATTAGATAATACAGAAACTAAAATTAAAAGTGGTAAAAGTTCAAAATATTATGAAAGACTTGAAAATAATTATATTAGAAATAACCAAGAAATAAGGGATTTAAGACAAGATAATAATTTATTAAGATTTCAACTTGAAGATTTATCTAGAAAATATAATAAATCTAATTCAAGTCAACCTATTAATGATTTTCAAAAAAAATTAGAAAAGATGAAAATGGAAAAAAAAAATAATCTTGCTAAATTATATGGAACTAATATTTCTACTAATTCAAGAGGAAGTAGAATTTCTTATTTTGATAGTGAAAATAATAAAAATGATAAATTTTTTAAATTAAATGATAGTGATTATAATTTAGAATATGAAAATAAAAAGTTAAAAAGAGAAATTAGTAATATTATTTCAAATAATAAAGAAAAAGAAAAGAAAATGAAAGCTAGAATGAATAATTTAGAAAATAAAAATAAGAAATTAAATGAGGATTATAAAAAACTATTAAATGAATATACAGAAGGTAAAAATAAAATGGAAGAATTATTAAAAGAAAATGAAAATTTAGAAAAGGAAAAATCTGAGTTTTTAGAAAAAGAAATTCAAAGAATTGAAAAAGAAAATAAATATATAGAAGATAAACAATACTTTGAAGATGTAATAAATAAATTAAATGAAGAAATTGAAAAATATAAAAAGAATATTTCTTCATTTAAAGAAAAAATCAATAAATTAAATGAACAAATTAAAAATAAAGATGATACAATTAAAAATGTCAATACAAAAATTACTGAATTAAGTCAATTAAATCAAAAATTAAATGAAGATAAAGATAATATAACCCAAGATTTGAACAAGGAAAAACAAGATTTATTAATAAAATTTCAAGAATGTGAAAAAGAAAAAGAGAATATCCAACTACAATTGAAATTAATTAATGAAGAAAAAGAAAATTTAAAAGTTAATAATGATAATTTAAATAATAAAATATCTGAATATGAAATAAATATTAATGAAATAAAAGAAGAAAAACAAAAACTTAATTTAAAATTAGAAGAAACAAATAAAAAAAATAATGAATTAAATGAAATAATCAATAATTTGAATAATAAATTTTCAGAATATGAAATAAGTAAAAAAGAAATAAATGAACAAAAAGAAAAATATAATTCACAAATAGAGGAATTAACAAAATTAAATAATGAATTAAATGAAAAAATAGAATTAAGTAAAAAAGAAGAAGATAGTAAAAATGAAATAATAAAAAAAGAAAAAGAAAAAATTAAAAGTGAAAAAGAGAAAATAAAAAAAGAAAAAGAAGATATTAAAAAAGAAAATAAAGATATAAAAAATAAATTAAGAGAATGTGAAAAAAAAATTAAAGAATTAAATAATCAAATCAAAAATGAAATAAAAGAAAAAACAGAAATAAATGAAGAATTAGAAAAATTAAAAGAAGAAAAAGAACAAAATGAAAATGAAATTAATAATGAAAATGTAGATGATGAGGAAGAAAATGCATTAATAGATTATTATTATAGGGATTTCAAAAAACCAATGGGAATGATGGAAATGAATGATAAAGGAGCAAGAAAAGCAATTTTTTTGGAAACTTATGAAACATTAAAAAATGAGACTGAACAAGAAATTAAGCCATATATATATGGAAGTAATTATTCAAATCCTTTTTATGTTTGCAATTTTTTGATGAGATTATTTCCATTTACTCATATATCAATAGAATTACAAGGGCATGGAATTGATACACCAGAGAGATTATTTTTATCAGTTAGTACAAGCTTCTATAATTCAACTACACAAAAAACAGATGTTAGGGAACTAATTCCGGAATTTTTTTATTTGCCAGAAATGTTTTTAAATATCAATAAATTAAATATTGGGAATTTAGAGGATGGCTCAGAAGTAAATGATGTTAAAACTCCTTGTAATAATAATCCATATGATTTTACTATGATTATGAGAAGTATTTTAGAAAATGATAGAATAAGCAGTACGATAAATAATTGGATAGATTTAATTTTTGGCTCTAAAGCAAGAGGAAAAGGAGCTGAATCAGCTAATAATATATTTACTGAAAATAGTTATCAAGAAAATATTGATTTAAATAAACTAGAAGATAAAAATAGTTGTCTAAGATTAGTTGAATTTGGGTTGATACCTAATCAAATAATGAGTAAGGACTGTAATAAAAGGGAAAAAAAATCAGAAATATTAAAAGGTAAAGAAATTACTGAAGAGATTTCAAAATTAAAAACAGAAAAATGTAGTCTAAAAATTAATATTGAAAATGATAATGGTAAAAAAATAAAAAACAAAAAAGGAGAAAAAAGAGAAAAAAAAAATAATAAAATATTAAAAATAGGAAATTACTTCGAAGAAAAAATAACTATTGTATTAAATTCTTTAAATTCTTCTTATTTCATTGAAAAAAAAATAAGTAAATCACCTTTAGATAAGAATTATACTGATGAAACTGTTACCTTAATTAATTTTGATAAATTGTATAATAGGAGGTTTATTTATCAAGACCCGAATTTATATAATGATAACACTTTAAAAATTTATGAAGAAGGAAAATCAATGATAATTGGAGGTTATTATGATGGAAAAGTTTTAATAGTTAGCACTGAACCAAACCTTGTGACTACTGAATTAATACCTTTTAATGAAGAAGGAACAGTTTGTGCAATTGCCATAAGTAAAGAAGAAGATTATATTTTTTTTGGAAATATTAAAGGAAATATTGTGGTTTATAAAAATAATAATGAAATTAAAAAATTTGAAAAATTATATCAAATAAATGACCAAATGAATGAAATTAGATATATAGATTGTAACAACGAATTAAATCTGTGGATTTCGGCTACAATTGATGGATATATAAATTTATATTCAATACCAGTATGCAAATTTTTTAGATGTATACAATTGCCAAGGAATAATTGTATATTTGCTTTCTTATCTTCATCACCATTACCCTCTATTATTGCAATATGTTGCGATAAAAATGCAAGTCTAATATTTGTATATTCTATTAATGGATTTTTAATTATAAAACAAAAAGAGGAAGGAATAATTTCTAGTC
>JAEEGK010002660.1_pt1 | contig 44785 bp, 41 predicted proteins | sample 8958771 | NCBI WGS metagenome assembly JAEEGK01 (sample SAMN16246547, study PRJNA631951) | gut metagenome | biome: gut microbiome; feature: rumen; material: SC-attached | host: Bos | place: Iran: Karaj | collected 2018-10
TCCCCGCAGGGTTTCTCCTCTTTTCATCCCTACGATGATCGCAAACATGGCAGCTGGAAATATAGCCATCAAGTTCAAGGCCCAGGGACCCTGTGTTCCTGTAACCACTGCTTGCGCCACCGGCTCCACCGCCATAGGCGAGGCCTACAGGGCCATCAAAGGCGGCTATGCCGATGCCATTATAGCTGGCGGTGCTGAGGCTGCAGTAGGCCCCACCGGAGTGGCAGGGTTCATCAACTGCATGGCCCTTTCCTCCAGCACCGACCCGGATGCTGCCTCTATACCGTTTGACAAGCGGAGGAACGGCTTTGTGATGGGCGAGGGAGCCGGTATCCTTATCCTGGAGGAGTATGAGCATGCCAAGGCCCGCGGTGCCAAGATTTATGCCGAGATGGGTGGCTATGGTTCCACCTGTGATGCATACCACATGACTGCGCCCGACCCTGAGGCCGGTGGAGCAGCCCGGGCCATAAAGGACGCTGTGCGTGAGGCTGGCATGGAAGGGGAGACAAAGGTCTACTTCAACGCCCACGGCACTAGCACACCGCTTAACGACAAGTCCGAGACTCTGGCTATAAAGAAGGCCTTTGGCGACGATGCGTATAAGATTTTGATAAGTTCGACCAAGTCCATGACCGGCCACATGCTGGGTGCTACCGGCGGTGTGGAGGCGATTGCGGCTATACTGGCAATGCGTGAGGGGGTTGTTCCTCCTACTATCGGCCTCAAGGAGCCGGACCCGGACTGCGACTTGGATTATGTGCCATTGGTTGCGCGCAAGGCCGACATCAACCTGGCCCTGTCTGTAAACCTGGGCTTCGGCGGCCATAATGCCTGCCTGGCTTTCAAGAAATGTGAGGATTAAATGAATCAGGAAGAGATAAAGAAAATATTGCCCCACCGGGATAACATGCTCCTGGTGCAGGAGGCAGAAGTGGTGGACGGAGTTGCCCATGGCAAGTACAAAGTGAGCGGAGAGGAGTTCTTCCTCAAGGGTCACTTCCCTGGCCGCCCTGTGGTACCAGGTGTCATCCTTTGTGAGATGCTGGCCCAGGCTACCTGCGTGCTCCTGGCCGATAAGTGCACCGATGGCACACTCCCTATGTTCACCGGCCTCGACAAGGTAAAGTTCAGGAACCCTGTGGTACCGGGTGACACCTTCGAGTCCGAGTGCACTATCAAGGGAAACAAGGGGCCATTCTACTTCGCTTCTGGCGTAGGTACCGTGAACGGGAAGCTCTGCGTAAGCTGCGAATTCTCTTTTGCTATTGTAAAAAACAAGTAAAACAATATACAATAGCAGTTGATGAACCGCTATACAGAACTGGATGGAATAATACTTAAGAATACCCGGGTGGGCGAGTACCACAAGGGTGTGCGGATATTCTCTCCTGAGTCTGGAATAACAGAGGCCACAGCCTATGGCGGGTACAAGCCCAAGAGCAAGATAGGCCCTTTGGTTTCCCCCCTGGCATGTGGTCATTTTGTTTTATATCATAATCCTAAATCAAAAATTCCCAAGATAGAGGACTTTTCCCCAGTCCACAACTTCCTTTCGATACAGACCGACCTTAAGAAATATTACAAGGTTCTCACCTGGTTCGAGATCATCATGCGCACCCACGGGGGAGGCTCCTCATCCTCCGAAATCTTCGAACTTCTGATAGAGTGCATGAAGTTCCTTGACAGCTGCAATTCAGACCAGATTGTCCTGATCAACATAGAGTATCTTATCCGCTGCCTTGATTTATTGGGGTTTCCTGCAAATTTCTCTTTGCAGAAGCAGAATTCTATGTTAGAATATAAAAAATTGGAAAGCGCAGTGCTCGACAGAGTTCAGACCGTGCTGGAGTGCCGGCTGAATACGCTCTCGAAGGACCTGGATGAAATATAATAAAAAGTTCATTGAAAGTCAGGATGTGAAGGATATTGCATCCCGATACAAAGTCTCACTTCTACTCGCCTCAATACTGGTGCGCCGTGGTCTGACCAAGCCCGAGGAGCTTAAGTTCTACCTTCAGGACGAGATAAAGTATCTGCACAACCCTTTCCTTTTCCACCAGATGGAGGATGCGGTGGACCGTATTCTGGATGCGGCATCGGAGGGGGAGCGGGTCATGGTGTTTGGCGACCGGGACGCGGACGGAATCACTTCTACAGTTCTTATGACCGACATGCTTACCCAGCTGGGGATTGCCGACCCGTTCTGGAAAGTGCCGGAAGGGGATGAACCCTATGGTCTTACCCCTGAAGCTGTGGACTTTGCTGCGGCCAACGACATAACATTGATTATAACCGTGGACTGCGGTATATCTAACAAGGATGAGATTGCCTATGCCACAAGTAAATCCATAGATGTGATAGTTTTGGACCACCACACAGCCCCTGCTGAGCTGCCAGTGTGTACTGCAATAATAAATCCTAAGGTGCCTGACTGCGGCTATCCTTTCCGGGACCTGGCAGGTTGCGGGGTAGTGGCCAAGCTTATATGGGCCCTGGAGTTCTCCCGTACCGAATACTACAATAAGAACATCACGCTGCTCAACATAGTTCCCGGCCCAGAGGGCAGCTTCATCTTCAATGCCAAGAAGCTCTACAACCTGGTGGAGGTGGCCCAGATATCCGAGACCATTGTGCCGGGCATCATCACTTCTATCGAAAGCACACGGCTCATGGACTTCTTCTCCGGCTCCATCATAATCACTTTCGGTGCCCAGAATCAGAAGCGCTTTTTCAACCAGGTGTTCCCACAGGTGGACCTTCAGACTCTGGACCTGGCCCCCGCTATCTACAAGGCAGTTCCAAGCCTTACAGGCATGGGGCTTCTCAAGATGCGGGAGATAAGCCACGACAGCAAATACAGCTCCAAGGAGATCACAGAGCTGGACATTCTGCTGAACCTTTTCAAGTTCCTGCTTTATAAGAAATATCCAGGCCTTTCAGATGAATACGAGAAGCGGCTTCCGCTGGTGGCTCTGGGTACAGTGGCCGACCTTATGCCTCTGGTAAACGAGAACCGCATCCTGGTGAACCGCGGTCTCATGCATATAACTACCCACAGCAGCAAGGGGCTCCACTGGCTCCTGTGCGAGCAGAAGATCATAGACAAAAACATCACTGTAACAGATGTGGCTTGGTACATAACTCCGATAATAAACGCATCGGGGCGCATGGGGGTTCCCTCCAAGGCAGTCAACTTCTTTAAATCCACCGATTCTGCCGAGGTGGAGAAACTGGGCAATGAGCTTCTATCCCTCAACAAACAGCGGAAAAAACAGGGGGAGGACTACTGGGGCCTTCTTACCCATTCGGCCAAGGAGAGCTTCGAGGAGTTCTCCAGTTCTTTGGTATTCACCGGCGGAAAGGGCGTACCACGAGGAATCACAGGTATCCTGGCCTCCAAGTTCTCGGGCTATTACAACGCTCCAGCCATCATATACACAGTCATGGAAGACAAGGTCATAGGTTCGGTACGCAGCATCCGCAACTACTCCATAATGCCGCTCCTGGACTACTGCAAGGAAGTTTTCCTGGACTACGGCGGCCACGATTTTGCAGGCGGTTTTTCCTTGCCTGCAGCCAACCTTGATCTCTTCAAGAAGAAGGTGAATACCTATGTGGAGGAGGTAGGGGTTGATATCCCTGAAAAACCTTGTCCTGAGATTGACGCAGAGCTTCCAAAGGGCTACCTGACCGAGGATATCCTTGACGTAGCATCACGCCTTAACCCTTATGGCGAGAGCAATCCGCCGCTGGTGTTCCTGGCCAAGAAACTGGTCATCAAGACACTGGATATAGTGGGACAGAAAGAGGTGGGGCACATCAAATTCAGCCTGGATGCCGGCAAGAATATATGGCCTGCAATCTACTGGAACAGCTCCGACAGGGCAGGGCGCGACCTTAACGTGGGCGACACCGTGGATGCCATATTCCGGGTGGACTACAACTACTTCCGCAACAAGACCACACCGCAGCTTGTCATAATCGACATGGAAAAAAGCCCGAAATAATTGACAAAAAAAGCATATTTATTTAAGATAATGCCCGTACTGCGGACTATAGTACTAAAGGAGGTGAATCATAATGGCATTTGTTAAGGTAGATGACAACGAACCACTGGAGAAAGCCCTTAAGCGCTTCAAGAGAATGGTTGAGAAAGAGGGTATTATCCGTGAGTGGAAGAAGAGAGAGTATTATGAGAAGCCTTCTACAATCAATACACGGAAGAAGAAAGCAATCCTCAGAAAGCAGATGAAGAAGAACCGCAAGATGTCTTCTTCCAAGAGCTACTGATTCTTTGTTTTAAATGAAAAGCGGGTTGTCCTTGACAGCCCGTTTTTTTTTATCTATCCTTAAATAAGGTATATATATGAAACATAAGTGGTTAACCCTTTTAAGCATATTGTTTTTTCTTTTGACAGGCTGTCAGTCTGTGAAGGATTTTCTCCAGATAGGTCCGAAGAATCAGGAGGCCGAGGCAGAGGCCGGCTCCACTGGTCAGGTGGCTGCATCGGTGGACGAGGTGCTGAACCGGCTGCCGGAAGCCAAGACAGTGGCAGAGCGCCTTGAGATACTTCAGGAGGCTTATACTCTGGCCCTGACTGAAAATAATCCAGATACAACTGCTTATATCCTGCAGAATCTGAATGCAGATATCTCATCCCTGAGTATCGCAATATCACCAGACTACCAGCAGTGTGAGTTCGGAGACAGCTTCAATATCATGGTGTTTGTGGATTCAACTTCCGGTATTCCTGCAGGCTCCATTCCTATCCAGGTCCTGCTGGAGGATGGCACCCTGTTCGACAGCCTGGAGACTGGGCCTGACGGTGTATTCTTCGGTGAATTCCGCTGTGGCATTGCATCCGGCACAGGAGAAAAACAGTACTCTTTCAAGATAGCTATGGATGAGACTGCAGAAAAAGCTTTGGAAACCAAGGTTCCCGATGCTGATCTTTTCCTTATGGTGGAAAAGATGTCTGTGACTGCAGACCTTAAGGTGGCAGAGGATCTTTTCTCTGATAGCCTTGTGACCATGTACCGCAGCTTCCTGGACCAGCAGCTCCAGCTTAATCTGGTGGTCCCCAATACCAAAGAGAAGTTCCATGTGCAGATGGAGATAATAACCTCCGAGATGAACCACGATTATCAGGGCTATTCTGCTGACGTGAGCCTTGCCTTCTATATTGCCGATGGGGAAGGTGTTGTAATCTACGATATGGAGACAGACAGCTGCCACTCTGTGGGCAACAGTGCTATAGCTGTAGTAGAGACAGGAGTTGGCAAGCTCTTCGATGCCATAAAGCAGGATCCATCCTTTATTTCCGACTTTCATAACGCACTCTTCAAGGAATAAGCATGAATCAGGATCAGCTGGCCGATAAACTCCGCACACTGGCCGATGTACCTCCCTTCACCCTTGTATTCTCTGGCAAGAAAAGCAAGAAGGTGGATGGTCTTTACAAGCCTGCGGAGCGGGAAATCCTTATCCACAACAAGAATATGTCAGGGGACAGCGACCTTATTTATACCGCTATCCATGAGTTTGCCCACCATATCGTAAGCTGCCAGAACGGGAACATCACGCTGTCCAACAGATGTCATACAGCCCAGTTCTGGGCCACCTTCCATCAGCTTCTGAAGCGGGCGGAGGAGACTGGCATCTACCTCAATCCATTCAAGAGCGACCAGACCTTCATACAGCTTACCAGAAAAATAAAAGAGAACTTCCTGCAGAAGAACGGTGTTATTATGAAGGAGTTTGCAAAGGTTCTGAACGAGGCCCGGAACATGTGCATAGAGCGTCATCTTTCCTTTGATGACTATGTGGACCGGGAGCTGGGGATAGAGAAGACAACTGCAAACACATTGCTCCGTATAGAAAAGTATGACGTGACACCGGAGATAGGTTATGATAATATGAAGACAGTGGCAGCCATGAAGGATGATCATAAAAGGGAAGAGGCTGTCCAGGCCTTTATGGAAGGGGAGAGTGCACCCTCGGTCAAGACCGGCATAATAAAGCCTGTTCCTAAGGTTGAGCCTGTTTCACCAGTCGATCATCTGGAGGCAGAGCGGCTGAAGATACAGAAGGCAATCGAAGGATTGCAGAAAAAGCTTCAGATTGTCGATAAAATGATAGAGAATGAAAAAAATAAAATAAAGGAGTAATAATATGTTGCAGTTTTATTTTCTTGCTATCTTTGTGAACCTTATTGGAGGACTCTATTTCGCAAATGAGTTCCTTGCCAAGAAATTCCCGAAGGTAGTGAATGTAGTGGAGTTCTTCGGAAACAGCACATCCAAGCTTATTTTTGCCATTATAGCTGGTATCACAGGTCTGTTCCTGATCATCACCGTAACTCCTGGAGATGTTGCAGTGGTAGGTGACCTGCTCATTGCAATCACATCAATCATCATCTGTCTCTATTTCCTCAAGGACACAATTACAAAGAATTGCAAATGTGCAGAGTGCGAGGCAGAGGCTGTTGTTCCAGATGCTGCAGCAGAAGTTAAGCCAGATGCAGAGAAAGCTGCTGATGCTCCTGCAGAGGATGCAAAGGAAGCCGAGCCTGCAGCAGAGGCACCAAAGGCCGAGAAGAAGAAAGTTGATTTCGGAAAGGCCTGCGGTTCTTTCTATACTGCTATTGATAAATTCAAGACTGCTATTGGAATCTTAGCTATTGCACTGGCAGTGCTTCATTTCTGTTTCCCAGCTGTAGTTCTTATCTGACAGTTGCTTCCTGGTTCTCTTCTGCAGAAGCTTTCTTCTTATAGAAGAGAACTATGGATCTTCCATATTTCCTTTCATCTATAAGTTCAAATGCCTCAAATTTCTCCTGGTCCAGGTTGTCTTCGCTGGGGTAGTGGATCATAAGCAGGCCTCCCTCTTTAACCAGGGATGTGGCCCCTATCTTTTCTATAAGCTCCTTTTTCTTGTGCCGTGGGAAGGGCGGGTCCAGGAACACCAGGTCAAAGCTGCCGTCCGGGGCGCACTGTATGTAGCGTTCCACCGACATAAGCCGCAGCTGTATATCGCTCTCCACAAATGAGATATTCTCTTTTATCACATTCTTCTTGATGAAGTCTTTCTCCACCAGAACCACAGGCTCGGCTCCCCGGGATGCCGCCTCTATGCCGATTACTCCTGAGCCACTGAACATATCAAGGAAGGAGAGGCCTTCCATGTTGCCAAGTATGGAGAACACCGATTCCCTCATCCTGTCCATGGAAGGGCGTATTACACCCTTTGGGCACTTTACCTGGCGCCCGCTGTAGATGCCGCCTGTGACACGCATTTATTTTCTTCTGCCGAAGAACCGGAGCATATACAGGAACATGTTTACAAAGTCCAGATAGAGCTTGAGGGCTCCTATGATGGAGAAGCGGATATAGTCGCTTTCGTCCAGGGATCCGGAATAGTTCCTGCTTATGTTGAGGATATACTGGGTGTCATATGCTGTAAGACCGCAGAACACCAGAACTCCAATGCCGGAAATCATCATATCGAATGTGGAGCTCTTGAGGAACATATTCACAAGCATTGCGATGATAAGTCCCCACAGGGCCATTCCCAGGTAGTTGCCCATGGTGGCCAGGTTCCGTTTTGTGGTCATGGCATAAAGGCACATGCCTCCGAAGGTGGCTGCTGTGATGAAGAAGGTGCTTGTAATGCTTTCAGCAGTATAAGCCAGGAAAATAACAGAAAGGGTGATGCCGTTGAGGATTGAGTAGCCTGCAAAGCATAGGGTGGCGGTCAGGGGCTTCATGGAAAGGAGCCGTGCTGAAAGGTAGAACACCAGCACAATCTCTGCGATGAGGAAAATCCACATTGAGCCGCCCTGGATCATCTGCTGTACCCGGGCAGGGTCGCTTACCATCCACAGGGAAGTGATTCCTGTAAGGGCCAGACCTGCGGCCATCCACATATATACGTTCTTGATCAGTGTCCGTTCTTTTACTGCCTGTGCAGTGCTTGAATAGTCAAACATAGTGTGCCTCCTTATGTTTGAAAAAAGTGGAGGTGGCGGGTGTCGAACCCGCGTCCTGAAGATTGACCCATGAACGTCTACAAGCTTAGTCTTGGATTGCGTTCAGGAAAAGCAAGCTTCCAAAACAGACCCGGCTTTCCCCTGATCCTGCTAGAGTCCCGGAACACCGCAGGAGCTTATTCCGGCAAGCCCCAGTTTGTGACAAACCAAAACGGACTTAGGAGCCGCATTCCGAAGGTTCGTGACCGCCCTCAGGCAGCCAAAGCGTAATCTGTGTTAGCAGATAAAGTTTTTGCCAGGTTAAAGAGATGACGCTCTACTTGCAATCCATGCATCAAAATTCCCCAGTCGAGACCATTTTCACCCCCTGGGTTCAAATACAATATACCAAAATTATTATTTACAGACAAGAATTTTTTTTATAATCTGATTTATATGAAAAATAAAAAACTGGCCGGCAGCCTTCTGCTTCTGCTTACGGCCCTGATCTGGGGCTGTGCCTTTGTCTCCCAGCGTATAGGGATGTCCTATGTGGAACCTTTCACATTCAACTCCATCAGGACTTTTATCGGCGGTCTTTTTCTCATTCCCTTCATCCCGCTCTTCTGCCGTAACAAACCCATGCTGCCACCCAAGGGCCAGGATCGCAGCATGCTTCTTACCGGCGGCCTTGTCTGCGGCCTTCTCCTCTGTCTGGCCACCAACCTGCAGCAGGTGGGGATCCAATATACCAGCGCCGGTAAGGCTGGCTTCATCACTTCGCTGTACATTGTGCTGGTTCCATGCCTTGGACTTTTCATAGGGCAGCGGATTGGAAAGCTGCTTTGGGCTGCTGTGCTCCTGGCTGTGGTTGGCCTCTACCTGCTTTGCATGAGCGGGAAGCTGGTGCTGGAGAGGGGAGACCTCTATATTCTTCTGTGTGCCCTTACCTTTGCATTTCATATTCTTGCAGTGGGCTATTTTGCAACCCGCACCGACGGCATAAAGCTTTCCTGCCTCCAGTTCCTTGTGTCCGGTGCTGTTGGTATGCTCCTCATGTTCATGTTCGAGACACCCCATATCAAAGATATACTTGCCTGCACACTCCCCATACTCTATGCTGGAATCTTTTCCTGCGGCCTTGCCTACACATTTCAGATAATAGGGCAGAAACATGTTGATCCCACAGTGGCGTCCCTTCTTATGAGCTTTGAGTCTGTTTTTGCAGCTCTTTCCGGCTGGGCTATTCTGGGGGAGCAGTTTTCAGTCAAGGAGCTTTCCGGCTGTATCCTCATGTTCTGTGCTGTAATCCTTGCTCAGCTGCCGGAGAAGAAGAAATAAAAAAAGCAGCCTTTTCAGGGGCTGCTTCTATAGGAGATAATTCTTTTACGATCAGTCTTCGATAACTGCCAGAATATCTTTTGCTTTGATGATAAGGTAATCTGCGCCGTCAACCTTGATTGCTGTGCCGGCATATTTGTCGTACATAATCTTCTGACCGACTTTTACAGTGATTGCCTCTTTGTCGCTTCCAACAGCGGTAACAACACCAACCTGAGTCTTCTCCTGTGCTGTCTGTGGAATGAAAAGTCCGCTCTTTGTCTTCTCTTCCATCTCTGCAGTCTTGATAAGGACTCTGTCTTCCAATGGAATAACTTTCATATCTCAAATCCTCCTGAATATTAACTCTGTTTTCTAAAATATACGAAATTGGGTGGCTGGTGGTCAATATATAAGTGGCAAACAGGGTCAAAAAGATACAATATATATACTATTTTATATCCCTGTGTCATTTTGATACAATAGCAGCTTTTGGGAGGGGGTAGGGGACTAGATAAAAATAAAAAAACTTGTTATAATGTAAATAGATATAAAGAAAGTTACATATATTTTGTAACTTTGGCACGATACTTGCTGTTCATATTGTAGGAGGCGCAAAATGAAAGCTGATAAGTTTTTTGAAGATGACAATGTTTTAGCAATTTACCTTAATGAAATCAACCGGATTCCGCTTCTTTCCCGTGAGGATGAAGAAAAGTATGCAGCTCTTGCTGCCCAGGGCGACAAGAACGCAAGAGAGATATTGATAAAGTCCAACCTGAGGTTCGTGGTCAATGTGGCCAAGAAGTACAGAAACAAAGGGCTTCCTATTGCAGACCTTATAAACGAAGGCAACCTGGGTCTTATCAATGCTATCGAGAAGTATGATGTATCCAGAGGCTATCATTTCATTTCCTATGCTGTATGGTGGATCCGTCAGGCAATTCTCAAGGCTATCGGTGAGAAGTCAAAGATGATCCGTCTGCCTCTTAACCGCTTCGGCGAGCTGGTTCAGATCGAGAAGGCCAGAAAGGTTATGTTCGAGACTTTCGGCCGGGAGCCAGATGCAGCTGAGATTGCAGAGAAGGTGAATATGGATAGGAAGGATGTGGCTGAGCTCTTAAGCATCTCCAGAGAATATGTTTCCCTTGATACACCAGTTAAGCCTGGCACCCGGGATGCATCTCTGCTGGGTGATTTCATCGAGGATAAGAAGGTTCAGCAGCCTGAAGAAGCTGTGGTCAGCGAATCCCTCAAGGTTGAAGTTTCCAAGCTTTTGGACAAGCTTCCTGAAAAAGAGGCAGCAATTCTCAAGCAGCGTTATGGAATCGGTGGCGAAGCACCAAAATCCCTTAAGGAGATTGGTGATCTGTTCCATCTGACCAAAGAGAGAATAAGACAGATAGAGAAGCGTGCTATCCTGCGTCTTAAGGCAATGCCTAAGGCCAAGGAGCTCCAGGCTTATGCCTGCTGATGCTTCCTTCGGAATGCAGAGGGGATGGTTTTTTCCATCCCCTTATTTTTTGCTGTTGATAAAAGTAGACAGAATATCTATTATAGGAAGCAACACAGATATGCGGAAAAGCTCACCTGTCCCGCCTGCTGCTCACCTTATGGTAGATTGAGATCACTATGCAGGCTGTGATAAGAGCCGGGAAAACATTGATGTGGCCAGACACTTTTGTAAGGGCCGAAATAATATTGCCGAAGAAATATTCTATAACTGCCCCCAGGAAAGAACCTATTATTCCCAGAACCAGCACCATCCAGAAATTTCCTACAAAGTCCCGCTTATAGCTGAAATAAAGCACCAGCGTGCATCCGAAGCCTATTATAAGGTAAACCAGCGCAGTATTGGCAAGATAGTAATCTAGCATTGCTTTCTCCTTATACTCCTTAGTTCTTCCAGCATCGTACTACGCCAAGCCACACCGGCTTGCTGTACAGGTTGTGGTTCTCGTGCACTCCGTAAGCGATTATATAGAAAGACAAGGATACCGCAGCTGTCGGAAGGTCTGAATCGTGGTAAGTATTGTACTCCAGGTCATCAATATTGAAGTCTTTGTATATTTCGTCATCCGGTTGTCCACCAGCCTGCTGAGCCTCTCCCGAATCTGGATGCTGATCTTTGATTGCTCTATATATCGGTGCCCTGATCTGCAGGTATGCGATCTCCATTTCAGCTTTATAATTGTCATATTCTGTCACCGGCGAGAAATCAAGGTACAGCGTAAAGTCATCATCCCGGCTGTCTACAGGCACAGGAAGCATCGGATAAGTTGTATCCTTTTTATAGAGCTTTTCTGTGCGGCACCGCTTGTATCCGGCAGCCACCAGGGCTGTATAATCGGGATTGCTTACGCTGAATATGGCTTTATCGTCCCGGCTGTGTTCATTCTCGGCTGTGGTTGAATTATAGAATTTATAGTAGAGCTCATATCCCCGGAACACGTTGGAATCGTTGTCTCCATTATTTATTATGGTGACATTCGGCCGGCCGGATGTAGCAGTACCGGATCTTAGAGTCGGCTCGTGTATGTAGGGATAAGAATAAAGACCGCAGGAGCATAGGAGCATCACCATCAAGATGATACAGATATGTAATACTGTTTTGACTCCCCTGCTCACTGCTGCCGTTGCCTCAGAGCTCTCCCCTTGCATGCATCAGGATAACTCTGTCCTGGGCATATTGGGAATAATTGCTTCCAGAATACTCTTCAGTAATCTGATTGTAGTATTTCTCTGCATCTGCATAGCGCTTGTCAGCTTCTGCAAGTCTTCCCAGAGAGAAGATAAGCTTTGGCATAAGGGCATAGCTGCCCTTGTAATTATTGTAAATCTTGAGATATTCAGCCTCTGCCTCTTTTGCCTTGCCTGTGCTTTCGTAGCACACGCCTGTGTTGTAGATGGCAATAGGAGCATCGTAGGACTTAGGATAATCGGAAGCAAACTTCTTGTAAGCCTCTGCAGCATTATCGTAATCCTTGAACCGGAAATAGATGTCACCCTTGAGGAACAGGGCACGGCGTCCTGCATATTCCTTAGGGTATTTTGCAATAACGCCGTCCAGCTCTGTTATATAGCTCTTGTATGCATCGAAGGAAGGATTCTCGCTCTTGTCAGCATCTGAAGCCTCCACATACCGGTTCTGGATATCCTCCACAGCCATTGTTGCCTTCTCTGTCTTCCGGGCACTGGCATAGTTGAATATCTGGACAATGACAAAAAGCACAAGCACACCTATAAGGAAAATTCCTGCAGGCTTAGCATACTTTGCGATGAATTTCCGTATTATCTGATGGGCAGTTACTTTTTCTTCCTGTTCCATAATCGACTCCTAAGATCAGTGTTTGAGGAAATCTCCCAAAGTAGCCTTTGGTTCCTCGTTCTCGCTCATGTATCTGGAGATCTCTTCTCTCTGCAGAGACTTCTTGTACTCCTTGATGGAGAGACCCAGCTTCTGCTTCTTAGGATTGATCTCGATAACCATAGCCTTGACCTTGTCGCCTACATTGAACTTCTCAAGTTCCTTGTCAACGTTCTCCACATACTCCTCCTGGAGATTGCTCTTGTTGATAAGGCCCTCGATTCCATCCTGAACCTTGACGAACAGGCCGAACTCTGTCTTGCTGGAGATCTCGCCCTCGATTATGCTGCCCCGCTGATATGTCTTTGCAAGAACTGCCCATGGGTTTTCTGTAAGCTGCTTGATTCCCAGTCTGATTCTGTGCTGAACCTTGTCGCAGTTTACGATCTTTACCTTGACAGTGTCCCCTACCTTGAACATGGTGTTGAGGTTCTTGACCTTCTTTGTCCAGGAGATATCGTCTCCATGGAGGAATCCGTCAATGCCCTCTTCCAGCTGGATGAAAGCGCCGGTTGCTGTGATCTTTACAATAGGTCTCTCAAGCTCTGTTCCTACAGGATACTTCTCGTCGATAGTGTCCCATGGATTGTCCTGAACCTGCTTGATTCCAAGGGAGATTTTTCCCTCGCTCAGGTTGTAGCCCAGGATCATGCACTTCACCTCGTCCCCTACCTTGAACATATCCTTAGGATTGTTGACTTTCTTAACCCAGGAGAACTCGGATACATGTGCCATTCCCTCGATTCCCTCTTCCAGCTCGATGAATGCGCCGAAATCGGTAAGCTTGGTAACCTTTCCAGTCACAATGTCGTTGACATGATAGCGCTCTTCGAAGGTGTCCCATGGATTCTCTGTGAAATGCTTGAGTGACAGGTTGATCTTGTTGTTCTCCTTGTCCAGGTTGATGACCTTGAGCTTGATCTTCTGTCCTTTCTTCACATATTCCTTAGGTTTGGTCACATGGCCCCAGCTCATATCGTTGATATGGAGAAGACCGTCGAAACCGCCTAAGTCGATGAATGCACCGAATGTAGCGATAGTCTTCACTGTTCCTTCTACGGTGTCACCCTCGTGCACTGTGTTGTAGAACTCCTCTTTCTTCTTGGCCAGTTCTTCAGTAAGATACTTTCTTCTGTTGAGCACCAGGTTCATCTTCTTCTCGTTGCCAGAGCGCTCGATGAAGAACATGGATGTGATTCCGACATATGGAGCCGGATCCTCGATCTTGACCACATCTGCCTTGGAGATCGGCAGGAAGCCCTTGAGTGTAGGACCGATAGTTACTTCAAAACCACCCTTCACAACCTTGGTGATCTTACCCTTTATTGCTGTTCCTTCTTTCTCTGCATCTTTCACATCGTTAAGAACTTTCTTCTCATCATACTGCTTCTTGGAAACCACAATGTTGCCATACCGGTCTTCTTTTCTCACCAGTACAACCTTGACATCGTCCCCGATCTTAGGGATCTCGTCAAACTCGTTGATTGGGATTTTCCCTTCTGATTTGTAATTGACGTCGATGAATACGGTATCAGCTGTAACCTGAATAACCTTTCCGTCAATGATTTTCCCTTCCTGAAGTTCGTTCATGGAATTCATGTACTCTTCCTGAAGATTTGTCTGATTCACTGTTTCTTCATTGATCAATTCTTTTTCTGCCATTTGAAAAAACTCCTACCTACCTAAATATTATTATTTTATACTATCAGTTACTTTCGCATAAACTTGGTCTATGGTCAAGCCTGTTGTATCAATATAAATTGAATCTTTTGCAATTTTCAATGCCCCGAAGGCCTTATTCCTGTCGATTTTATCCCTTTCTATGATGGATTTCTCTATCTCCTCCAGGCTCATGTTGCTGGTTCCCTGCTTGAAACGGCGCTCTGCCCTGGTCCTGGCATCGGCATCGAAGTAGAATTTGTAGTCTGCATCGGGGAAAACCACAGTAGTCACGTCCCTCCCCTCCGAAATAAGGTCCAGATGGCTGGCCAGAGCCCGGAGCATCTTGTTCACTATGTGCCGTACCTCTATTATGGCGGATACCGGTGCAACTATGGCATCCACCGCATCGCTGTGCAGCTTGTCCTCCACATCGGCACCGTTAAGGTAAACATGGTGGTTCTTTACTGTTATGTCGCACTGACCTGCCGCTTCCACAACCTTGGCTGTATCCTTGACATCTACGTTTTTCTCAAGGAGATAGAGGGTTATAGCCCGGTAGAAATTGCCGGAGTTAAGGTAGAATATACCCATTTTCTCGGCTATCTTCTTGGCTATGCTGCTCTTGCCTACTCCTGCGGGGCCATCTATTGCAATTACCATCACTCTCCTCCTTTCATAAGGCTGTCAATCTCTTTCTGTGTAAGGAGCCGGAAGCCTCCGGAGGGCATGCCGGGATCCAGCCGGACACTGCCTATCCTGATGCGGTGCAGTTTCTTGACCTTAAGCTTGTGGTACTGGAAGAACCGGCGTATCTCCCTGTTCTTGCCCTCCACAAGGACCAGGTGCACCCTGGTGGCAGACTTTAAGTAATATTTCTTGATTCTGTATTTGACCCCTTCTATCACAAACCCCTTGGCAAACTGCACAAGAATCTCCTCCGGAATGGGCTTGGATGTCTCCACAATGTACTCTTTCTCGGTCTGGGCCGAGGGATGGGCCACCGCCTTGGTGAAGTCCCCGTCGTTGGTGTAGAAGATAAGGCCCGAAGACATATAGTCAAGACGCCCTACGTTATGGAGCCTGTATGGGAAGGAATCCTTGAAATAGTTGATGGCCAGGTCCCTCCCTTCGGGATCGTCACTGGTGCAAAGTACTTTTACAGGTTTGTTGAAGGCTATGTAGATTTTCTTCTTGTCGGGATATAGCTTGCGTCCCCGGTATTCAACGATATCGCCGGGGCTTACCTTGAATCCCATCTCGGTAACCACCTGGCCGTTGACCCGCACCTGTCCTTCTGCTATGAACTTCTCGCAGGCTCTGCGGGAACCGGCACCGCACCGGGCCATGTAGACCTGGAGCCGGAGACCATCTTTATCTTCGATTTCTTTATCTGCCATCTGGGGAGATTATATCAAATATCTCAGATGATTTATAGTACTTAACACTAAAGTTCATATTGTTTTTTATAAAATAATTATATTTCTCGCCGGTGACGGGGTCGGCCAGGCCGGGGGCTATCTCGGCAAGGGGGATAAGGACAAAGCCCCGTTCTTTTATACCTGGATGCGGCAGGATCAGCACCGGGTCGTCAGAGACAGTGTCACCATAGAGAAGGATGTCGATATCCAGGGGCCGGGGCCCTTTCCAGCCAGAGCTGGCTCTGTCCCTCCCAGCCTCATCCTCCAGGGTGTGGATATACTCAAGAAGCTCATAGGGACCCATGTCGCAATCCCCGGAAAAGACTGCATTCAGGAACTCTGGCTGTTCCGTATTATATATAGGTTCTGTTTTGAAAAGTGATGAGGATTTGATATTTTTTAAAATGCATTTTAATTTATTATAGGCAAAAGCAAGGTTTTTCTCCCGGTCCCCCAGGTTGGAGCCAAGGCTCAGATACACGGTCCGGCTCAAAGCTTCACCTTGAGCTGACCCTGCCGCACCAGACTGGGTGTGCCATGGGAAAGGTCGATTATAGTGGAAGGAAGAGATGGAGGGAGAACCCCGGCATCCACAATCAGATCAACTTTGTCTTCAAACTCTTTTATTATTTCTACTATTGAGGTCATTGGACTCTGGCCGCTGTAGTTCACACTGGTGGAAATAACAGGCTGACCCAGCGTATTAAGAAGGTTCTGGATAAACATGTTGTCCGGCACCCGGATTCCCTCTGTAGGGTTATTTATTCCCTTGAGGATAAGGGTAAGAGGCCCCGGCCAATAAGAGAGCAGCTTGTTGTCCGGCAGCTCCGGTGTAAGCTGATGAAGCTGTTCCTTAAGGGCAAGCTTTAGAAAATGCTTGCCTGCTCCCCTTCCTTTGATCTCCTCTATCCTCTTCTCTCCTATGCCTTGGATGCAGGAAAAGCCGTAGAGGGTGTCGCTGGGAAGTATGGCAACGCCATTATTCAGCAATGTCTGGGATACAATCTTCAGCAGGTCTGGATTTCCGAACTTTATTACCATGTCTCAACCCTATGAATGAATATATCAGCAAAGTCAAGACGATAGCAATAGCAACACTGCAGATCCGGAGATTATTTATATTTACAATACGGTTATAGTCTTTGATATTTGAGCTGTAGCGTCCACCAAGGTCGTAGCTGAAGACACCGAAGGAAGCGTTGTCGATTATCACCACTCTTTCCTGCTTGCTCACAAGACCCATGCTTCTGGCCTGGAGCAGCATCTCCTCAGCACTTCCAAGAGCCTGGCACTGCAGCTTAAGATTATGATTGATTGTCTCAAGCTCGTGAACATTGGCAGCCAGCTGCTCTTTATATACCTCAAGTTCATTGTATGCTTTGTAGCTTGTATCGCCCAGGAAAAGGGATGTTGACAAGAAGATGAAAAGTGAAAGATATACAGCAGTGATAATGAACCTGATGGATTTCATATTTATTTATACGGACGAAATCTCAATAACCTTAAAAGAAAATAAGAATTTTTCTATTCCAATTGCTTTGTTTTTGTTATAGACTTATGTCATGAATATCGATGACGAACTGGAAAAATACGGTGTCTGGATAAAAAAAGGACCCATGGATTCACCTCGGGAGGATACAGAGCCTCTTGACCTTATTCCTGTGGACAACACCTCTTCTGACACTATTCCAGATGATATTCTCAAGGACGAGATTCCCGAGGCCGCACTGGATGCCATTCCCGATGAGATTCCAGATTCAATGCGCTCTGAGGTCCGTTCTATACTGATCCGCCTGGACCAGCTTTTAAATCAGATTTCTCCCCCGAAGGAAAGACCGTAGCGGGACGAGATGCTCTTATAATTTCCCGGCATTTTCTCAACTGATGTGACAAAGAACATATCTCCTTTGCCGTCATCCGAATGAGTCTGAATCTTGTTCAGAAGTGATATGGTGCGGTTCCCTACCCCTTCCCTTGAGTCGATGACCGAGATGGAGCTGCCTAATATTTTTTTAAATGTATCCTCCAGATAGACGAAATGAGTGCAGCCCAGGATCACTGTATCCACCCCTTCCTTCTTGAAGAAGTCTGCTGCCGGAGATATGATTTTTATGATCTCATCCTCTGTGGCTGAGAAGATATTTTTCTCCACAAATGCTACAATCTCGGGCATGGCGAACTTGCTCACAGAGCAGCCTGATGCGAAGGTATCTATAAGGTTCTTAGTATAGAGCTGGGACACAGTCTTGTTTGTGGCAAAGAGACCTATGGATTTTTTCTTGGATATGGCGGCCGCCGGTTTTATTGCAGGGACAACACCTACGAATGGTATTGGATAGCTGCTGCGCAGCGTCTCCAGTGCAGTTACAGAGGCTGTATTGCAGGCTATGACTATAAGGTCCGGATGCTCCGACTCTATAAAGCGGCCTATGCTTTCTACAACTATGTTTTTGATCTCCGGCTCTGTCTTTATGCCGAAAGGAAAGTGCCTGCTCTCGGCCAGGTAGCGGAAGCTGCATCCACCGGTGTGCTTTTTAAGCCATTCCAGGTATGGCAGTCCGCCTATGCCGGAATCGTAGAAGCCTACAACCTTGGACATCAGATATCCCCGAACAGCTTGGCAAGCTGGGATTTTGCATCCTGGGCCTTCTTCTGGTCTTTGCCGGATGCAGCTTTGTCAGCATACTCAAAGAATTCGCAGAAGTTGGCACTTTCCTTCTCTGTGACAGCTTCGGTTATACTCTCCCGACAGTCCCAATAGGAACCTTTGCTGTAGAACCGGCAGTTAAGGCAGCTGTGCAGGTCTTTTCCACATTTTGAACAGGTGGTGTCTCTATATACTTTGTCGCCGGTAAAGGGCTGGCCGCAGAAATAACACATGACTCTACTCTATCCTATAGTTTCTTTTTTTTCAATAAAACTGCTGACCATATTCACGGCATCCTGCCACTGGTCCGGATGCATCCAGTGGACATCAGGAAGTGCCTTGAAGAAGGTGATCTGCCGTTTCGCATAGTTCCGGGAGTTCTGTTTTATAAGCTCCTTCACATCCTTCAGGGTAAGGCTGCCCAGCTCCTCCATGATGGAGAACTCCCGGTACCCTATGGCACTGAGCCCGGGACAGGCAGGGCTGTAGCCCAGGGCCCTGAGTTTTTTATATTCCTCTGGAAGGCCTGCCTTGAACATGGCCTCTACCCGCTGGTTTATCCTTTCATAGAGCTCTGCCCTGTCCCGGACCAGCCCGATGAGGAGGAAGCGGTATTGGCTTCTGGGAGAGTCCGGCAGCTTATAGTCAGAGAGGGGCGAACCGGATGTGCTGTACACCTCCAGGGCCCTCAGTATGCGGTAGCTGTCCTGGGGTTTTATCCGGGCCCAGGAGTCGGGGTCCTTTTCCCGGAGCTCCTCTCTCAGGGCTTCGAGCCCTTCTGTCTCCAGCCTTTTCTGCAGCTTCTGCCTTATCTCCTCCGAAGAGGCTGGTGCAGTAGGAAGGCCGTATATGAAGTTCTTCAGGAAAAAGCCGGTGCCGCCTGATATAATGGGGATGCGGCCTCTTTCGTATATCTCCCTGCAAAGCTTATCTGCCTGCTTCACAAAGTCCCCGGCAGAAAACTCCTCATCAGGATCCATGCAGTCCACCAGGTGGTGGGGTATCCTTTTTATTACAGACTCATCAGGCTTGGCTATACCTATGCTCATGTGCCGGTACACCTGGAGAGAGTCTGAATTGATAATTTCGCCTGAATGTTCAAAATGAAGCAGAAAATCGGTTTTCCCTACTGCTGTGGGGCCGAATACTACTACGACAGGAACAGTGTGCAAGGTGGTTTATTTTTCCAGCTTATAATCTGTTTCTTCGGTGAGAACCTGGTCAAGGGAGATTGAAGTGATTTTATTGGATTTATCCTCCAGCTCCTCATCCCCTGTTATTGCTATCTGTTTTGCCCTTTTGATGGCTGCGCAGGTAAGTTCATAAATATTTTTCTTATTATCTTCCAAAGTTGCCAAAGGGATACTCATAACAATAAACTCCTTTTCATATAACCAAATAATTATACAAATATTTTCTGTAAATGTAAAGAGTGATAAAAAATTAGTGCTCACTTGACTTTTGCTTATAGTAATAAGTACTTTATATTTATGGATAAAGAAATTGTAACTTTAGAAAATATGCTGCCAGACCGGCTTTTCATTGTCCCCCTTTCGGGGAAGCCTATTTTTCCTGGCATCTTCACCCCGCTCATGATTGTATCCCATCAGGATATTGCCACTGTTGAGAAAGCTTTGACCAAAAGCGGAGGCATCCTTGGCCTTACCATGCTCAAGGACGACGGCACCGAGGACGACGGCCCTGTTTCCATTGATGATCTTTACTCTGTTGGAACTGTGGCCAAGATTGTCAAGAAGATTAATCTGCCGGACGGAGGAATGAACATATTCATCTCCACCCTCAAGCGGTTCAGAATCCTTACCCCTATTACACACCACGTCCCTATTGCGGCCGAGGTGGAGTACCTGGAGGAGAAGATTGACAAGGGCAGCAACATAAAGGCCCTTACCCAGGCTATCCTCTCCGAGATGAAGCAGATATCAGAGAACAACCCTCTCTTCTCCGAGGAGATGCGCCTTAACATGGTCAACATTGACCAGCCTGGCAAGATTGCCGATTTTGTTGCCTCTATCCTGAATGTGGACAGGAAGGAGCAGCAGGATATACTTGAGACCCTGGATATAAGGGAGAGGATGGAGAAGGTTATCATCTTCATAAAGAAGGAGCAGGAGCTGCTCCGTATCCAGAAGAAGATTCAGCGCAAGATCAACGAAAAGATAGAAAAGAGCCAGCGGGAATACTTCCTTAAGGAGGAGATGAAGGCTATCCGCAAGGAGCTGGGCCTGCCGGTGGATTCCAAGGACAGCGAATATACAAGGTTCAAGGAGGCTATAGACAGCTTCCATCTGACAGGCGAAGTGAAGGAGGAGGTTGAGCAGGAGCTTGAGAAGTTCTCCATGATGGACACCAACTCCCCTGAGTATGGAGTTACCCGAAACTACCTTTCTACCATTGTGTCCCTGCCCTGGAACAAGATGTCCGAGGACAAACTTGATATCAAGAAGGCAAAGGCTATTCTGGATAAGGATCACTACGGCCTTAAGGATGTGAAGGAGCGGATCATCGAGTTCCTCTCTGTAAAGAAGCTGAAGAAGGATTCAAAAGGTTCCATCCTGTGTCTGGTGGGTCCTCCGGGAGTTGGTAAGACCTCGGTGGGACGCTCCATTGCCAGGGCCATGAACCGGGAGTTCTTCCGCTTCTCTGTAGGCGGCATGAAGGACGAGGCCGAAATAAAAGGACACCGCAGGACCTATATCGGTGCAATGCCTGGAAAGATAATCCAGGGGCTCAAGATCACAAAGACTGCAAACCCGGTGTTCATGATAGACGAGATTGACAAGATGGGCTCATCCTATCAGGGAGACCCTTCCTCTGCCCTCTTGGAAGTTCTTGATCCGGAGCAGAATGTAACCTTCAGGGACAATTATCTGAACCTCCCCTTCGATATCTCAAATGTGATGTTCATCACCACAGCAAATACTCTGGACACTATCCCTGGACCCCTCAGGGACAGGATGGAGATAATCAGGATTGCCGGGTATATCAGACAGGAGAAGGTTAAGATTGCAGAAAAGTACCTGCTGCCCAAGAGCCTGGCTGCCAACGGCCTGGACAAGAGCCAGGTGCACTACAGCCCCGATACCCTTTCCATAATAGCTGAGAACTATGTGCGGGAAGCGGGAGTCCGAAACCTGGAGAAGGCTTTGGACAGGATTCACCGCAAGATTGCGAAAGCTGTTGTTCTGGATGGAATAGCAACCCCTGTTGAGGTTTCTCCGGACAAGCTGGTTGACTACCTTGGTAAGCCAAGGTTCCCAGAGGAAGAGCTTAAGGTTCCATCCCGTCCCGGCATGGTGGTAGGGCTTGCATGGACCAACTTCGGCGGCGACACCCTTATGATAGAGACAGTCCGCACCGCCGGCCGGGAAGGCTTCCAGCTCACTGGCCAGATGGGAGATGTCATGAAGGAGTCGGCCAACATTGCCTACACCTATGTCCGTACTGTGGCAGATAAGTTCGGCGTGGGCAGGGATGCTTTTGAGAACTATCACTATCATCTCCATATACCGGAGGGTGCAACTCCTAAGGATGGACCTTCTGCCGGCATAACAATGGCTACTGCCCTCCTTTCCCTGATACGGAACAAGCAGATCAAGAGCGGCTTTGCAATGACTGGTGAGCTTTCTCTCACCGGAGACGTGCTCCCTATCGGTGGGCTTAAGGAAAAGACTATAGCGGCCCGGCGGAACATGATAAAGCATATAATCATCCCAAAGCAGAACCAGAAGGACCTGGACGAGATTCCTTCGTATATAAAGAAGGGAATCACTTTCCATCCGGTAAGCAGAATGGAGGAAGTAATTGAAACTGTATTCTAAGCTGACCATATTGCTGCTTGCTGTTTTCCTTGTATCAGGCGCCTCCTGCACTGCCAAGGAGAAAAAGGTCCAGCAGTCTGTTCCTGCGGTCGAGGCTGTGGACGAGGAAGCTGTCAGGATTGCTTCTATTGTTGTCAGCAGACTGCCTGACAATATGCAGGGCAACATTCTGGACAATATGGATTCCTTTAAAGCAGACCTGGCCAGAGTTATGGCAGAGGAAAGCCGGTTCTTCATCATTGCAGACAAGAGCCATCTCCTTACAGAAGACTATAATCCGGGAGAACTGGTCTCTCTGGATGGAAAGGGAATCAAGGTGAACAAGAAAGGGATGAAGCTTGAGAAGGTGACTTTCGAGGCCCTTAAGAAGATGATTGACGACAGCGCCAAGGAAGGGCTTTCCCTTATGGTCTCCTCCGCCTACCGGGACTACAGGTACCAGGTGGGACTTTATAACTACTATATCTCAAAGTATGGCAAGGAGAAGACAGACACCTTCTCTGCACCCCCTGGAGCATCCCAGCACCAGCTGGGCACTGTTGTGGACTTCAATGATGTGGAGAACACCTTTGCCGGCACAAAGGAAGAGAGGTGGCTTACAGAAAATGCCTGGAAATATGGCTTTTCCCTCTCCTTCCCAAAAGGCTATGAGGATGTGACAGGCTACGACTGGGAATCCTGGCATTTCCGGTATGTGACCAAGGCCGGAGCCGAGTTCCAGAAAAAATACTTTGACAACATACAGCACTATATGCTGCTTTTCCTGGATTCCTATAGAAACTGATTATTTATAGCGGTTCTGAAGCTCTGAAAGGAATGTGAGGGCCTGGAGAGGTGTCATGTTGCTTATGTCAGCAGAAAGAATCTCGCTCCGGAGCAGATCCTCCTGGGGGAAAAGCTCCATCTGCTCTGCCTGCTCAGGAGGCACGGCTGCGGCCTTGGACTCCTTCTCGAAGGCAGCCATTAGCTCTTTGGCCCGTACTATTATCTCATAAGGAATGCCGGCCAGCTCTGCCACATGTATTCCGTAAGACTTGCTGGCTGCTCCCCTTACTATCTTCTTGAGGAAAACAAGCTTGCCATTCTCCTCCGAAGCATTCATAGACATATTCACCACATTGGGGTTCTCCATCTGGGTAAGCTCGTGATAATGGGTGGCAAAAATAGTCTTGGCCCTGCATTTTTTGGTCATGTATTCGCAGATGCTCCAGGCGATGGCCAGGCCGTCGTTGGTCCCTGTACCCCGGCCCACCTCGTCCATAATTATAAAGCTGTTCTGGGTGGCGCAACGCAGTATGTTGGCAGTCTCCGACATCTCCACCAGGAAGGTGGATTCCCCCCGGGCCAGATTGTCCGAGGCTCCTACCCTGCAGAACATCTTGTCCACCACCCCTATCTCGGCCTCGGTGGCCGGAACAAAGGAGCCGGCCTGGGCCATGAGCACTATGATGGCGTTCTGTCTCAGGAATGTGGATTTACCAGCCATGTTAGGGCCGGTGAGCATAATAAGGTTCTCCTTGCCGCTTTCCAGGAAGAAGTCGTTCTCGATGAACTCACCAGGTGGAAGGTTTGCCTCCACCACAGGATGCCGCCCACCCTTTATGCTTATGGATTTTTTATCAGAAATCTTAGGCTTGATATAGCCGTGGGCTGTGGCTGCATCGGCAAAGGACTGGTAGCAGTCTATCTCCGACACTGTCTCTGCCAGCTTTATGATGAAAGGAATCTCCTGCTTTATCTTTTCTCTTATCTGGACAAAAAGCTCCCGTTCCAGGGATACTATTTTGTCATAGGCGCTGTTAAGTTCTGTCTCAAGCTCTGTAAGCTTCTCGGTGGTGAACCGCTCGCTGTTCAGGGTGGACTGCTTCCTTATGTAGTATGAGGGGACATTCTTTACATAAGACTTGGTAACCTCGAGGAAATAGCCTATCACTTTGTTGTACCGGAGCTTCAGGTTAGGTATGCTGCAGGAGCTTCTCTCCTGTTCCATATATTCGTCCAGGATGCCCTGGCTGTTGTCCCGCAGCGAGCGCAGGTGGTCCAGCTCCTGGTTGTAGCCCTGCTTTATCATTCCCCCTTCGTTTATCACAATAGGAAGATTCTCCCCCAGACAGCTGTCAAGGTATTTGTAGAGCTCCTCCACATGGGACAGTGTCTTCTGGTTCAGGAACGGGAAGAAACCTTCCTTCTGCCAGTCGGATAAAAGAGTAATAAGCTCTATGCATTTTGCAAAGGAGTTCTTAAGTCCTTCCAGATCCCTTGCATTGGCCTTGTCCATAGCCACCTTGGAGCAGATGCGTTCCATATCCATCACAGATGAAAGGCTCTGCCTCAGGTTTGAGAGCAGAATCTGATTTCTGTAGAATATATCTACTGTATCAAGACGCCTTCTTATTTCAGAAATAGAGGTAAGGGGTGCCGAGAGCCATTTCTTTATGAGGCGGCTGCCGGCCGAGGTCTTGGTATGGTCCAGGACATCAATAAGGGTGTAGCGGGATGAACCATCCTGGATGTTCCGGAGGATCTCCAGGTTTCTCAAGGAGGATTCATCCAGGTACATATACTGCTTGGAGTCATATTTATTAATGGCTGTAATATGGGGAAGCAGGGACTGGGATGTAAGGTGGATATAATCCAGAATTACACCGGCTGATAAAAGCTCTGGATCGGTCTCGTCAAAGCCCAGCCCTTTGAGGCTTATAACATTGAACTGCCGCTTGACTGCCTCCACCGAGGATGCCATGTCGAACTGCCAGTCAGGGAACCGGTTTATAATAATTTTCTTGTAGGAATCAAGAATAGATGCAACCTCAGGATCTTCGGCATAGAAGGTCTCCTGGATAAGTATCTCCCCTGGAGAAAGACGGAAAAGCTCCTTCCGGAGGAAATCCTTTTTCTCTGCATCTGTACATTTTGCCGCCGAGAACTCGCCGGTTGAAAGATCTATATAAGCAATGGAGATATAGGCACCTGTCTTTCCTATGGCCAACAGATAGTTGTTGCTGTTCTTGTCAAGATAATCCTCTACAATGGCAGTACCTGGACTTATGACCTCGGTGACCACCCTCTCCATCACCTTGTTGCCTTTCTGGAGTTCACCTTTCTGCTCGCATATAGCTACTTTCTTTCCTGCCTTGAGGAGCCTGCCGATATATACCGATGCAGCATGATAAGGTATGCCGCACATAGGCTGTCCTGCCCTCTTTGTAAGAACCAGGTCCAGAAGAGAGCTGGCCTGACGGGCATCGGAATCGAACATCTCATAAAAATCCCCCATCCTGAAAAAAAGGATGGCATCGGGATAAGAGCTCTTGATCCGTTTATACTGTCTGACAGCCGGGGTATCGGCACTGTTTTCTGTCATAACCTGAGTTTTCTCATGACCAGATCGGTGATATCCACACTGTGGGTCCACCAGATAATATTCCTATCCTTGGAATCAAAGATGATAGAATAGCCTTCGCTTTCTGCCACATACTGGATCTGATTCACAATCTTGCTGAGGATCTCGGTGGTATCGGGCACAAGAGCCTTCTTCTCCTCCAGCTCTTTATTCTTCTCGTCAACAAACTGCTTAAGATAGTATCTGAGGGATGCAATCTGATCATTTATATCATCGGAGGCATCGTTGAAATGACTTCTGGACTCAATATCTGACTTCTCTTTCTCCAGTGTGGCAATCTCGGCCTCAATGGCTGCAGTTTCATCATCAATAGCCTGCTTTATATTCTTTATTTCCTGCAGCTGGTCGGAATTTGGCATCATCCGCTGTACAATCCTGGAGTAATCAATGACCCCTATCTTCGGAATCTGCTGCTGTGCGTATACAGCTGCTGCGGCACAGAATAAAAGTGCAAAAAGAAAAGCTTTTTTCATATAATCTCCTAGTAGTAACTCTGGTTGAAGCCGATTACAAAGTCAAGTTTCATGCTGTTCTTGAACAGGATACCATCCTGCCATTCAATGTTATTGTCATTGTTATATCTGTAACGTTTGACAAAGTAGAATCCGATAGGAAGCCCAGGAATGGTAAGACGGAAACCACCGCCGAGAGAGAAATAGAAGTCCTGACGCACCATATCTTTGAACATATAACGTTCCGGCCAAATACCAGTTGCACTCCAGAACCAGTCCCACCAGATATACTTCTCGAAGATAGGCATTCTGAGCTCTACCCAGTTATCCCACAGCACCATACCGTCATAAACCCGGTCCCAGCCTCTTGCCATAGTAAGACCATCAATATAAAGAAGCTCTCTTGTGGTAGCCTTGAGTGTTCCATCCAGCTGGTTCATGATGACAGAAATTGAGGAACCAAGTGCAAGCACCATCTTGAACTTGAACTCATCCCCTATAGGAATGGAGAAAAGCTGCTGGAAGATCTGTCCCTTGGTCTCTGACTTGATATATTCACGGGCAGATGGCATGATACCGCCTGTGTAGGTCAGGGTCTCCTTTAGATAGAAGCCTTTGGAAGGGCTTACAACATAGTCTCTGGTATCCCAGGATACTGATCCCCAAACAGAGTTGATGGACATCCAGTTCTGGAAGTTTTCCCGGACTGTGGCATTGTACGGCCGGTAGATGCCATCGTTATAATCAACATAAGTCTTAGTATGATTGTAACCTACTCCGGTTCCTACACGACCTATAGGCAGGTGCCATGTGTAGCCCAAGCTGAGGCCGAGACCTATGTTCCAGGACTCATATTCCATAAGATAGGCCTTCGGAATTCCTATTCCGTGCCTTACAGCATACTCATAGTCGGTGATGGCATCATCATCGGTGGAAGGTTCACCTGAGTGCCGGTCCACCATATGGCCGTCATATGGGTCAGGCACCTGTCCTTTCTTGTATTTGTCGTTGTCGAAGACAGGGTTCATAATATCCTGGGCAACGTTGGCAGTGGTCTCGTGAGAGACAGAGAGGGATATGGTTCCGGTAAGACGCCTGTCTGCAAGCCACCGCTCGGTGAATGAAGTGGTGACTGACTGCACAGATGTGGACATCTCGGTACCAATACTGAACTCCTGGCCATTTCCTAAGAAGTTACGGTCTGTCCATTTTACGAATGCGCTGACTGGAATGTCGCCCGCATCGGCAGAGAATATAAGACCGAACTGGATATCAGTGGTCTTGCCCTCTTCTATGTTCAGGATAAGGTTCATAAGACCATGCTCGGATCCGGCCGGAGTCTCGGGATAGATAGCAGAGAAATACTGCAGGTTGTACAGGTTCTGCACACCCTCAATGATCTTCTTCTTGCTGAATACATCGCCGACGCCGATAGGAAGCTCCCTCAGGATTACCCTTTCCTTGGTCTTGTCATTGCCCTGCACCACAATATTCTCGATATGGGCTCTTCCCTCCTCCACTATGGTCACAATGTAGGAGACAGATCTGGTCTCCTCGTTGATCTGCTCCTGCTCGGATATGGAGTTGAAGATATATCCGTCATCGAAATAAAGGTCGGAGATACGGACAAAATCGGCCTGCATCCTCACCTTGTTGAGGACGTCGCCAGGCTTGCAGCGCACCAGTTTTCCAAGCTCCTCGTCGTCATGGATTATATTTCCCACAAAGCTGATTCCATCGTAGGTGTACTGTTCCCCTTCGTCAATGTAATAGGTCAGTCTTATACCTGTCCTGCCTGGTTGGTCTGTAGGGACAACCTCGTTGGTCACATCGGTGACCTTGGCCTTTATATATCCTTTCTCTGAATAGAAGTTTTCGATATTCTCAATATCTTCCTCAACGTTGGATTCCTGGAAAAGACCTTTCCGGAAAAGTCCCTGCTGCTTGGATTCCAGCTTGCGCTTGAGAGCTGTCTTGGAAATCACATTGTTGCCCACGAAGACAATCTCCCGGACTCTCATCTGATATCCTTCGTCGATACGGAAGGTCAAGACAACCTGATTCTCGTTGTCTTTCTCCCCTATCTCTCCATGAACTACCACATCAGTGAATCCCTTCTCAAGATAGAGCTCGTTGATCCGCTCCTCGTCCAGCTTGACATTGGCTCCTGTGACTACATCTCCTGGTTTAAGCATGATCTCATCCAGAAGTGTGGTCTTCCTGATATTCTTGTTTCCTGCTATCTTGATTTTAGATATGGCAGGGTACTCAATCATCTTGAACTTGATTATCACTGTATTGGCTGGATCATACTTGGAAATATCCTCTCTGCCCGGGTATGCAGTGGAGGTCATATCCTCAAAATAATCGAGGGAGAACAGTTTATTCTGGAGTTCCATGAAAAGATTGTCATCAAACTTTTTGCCGATAAAGCTGTCTATGATACCATCCAATTCATTCTCAGACACCATGTGAAGCCCTTCGAACTGGATATCCTCTATCTCTTTTCCGTCATACCAGGCATCCTGTGCCATAGCAGGTATAAGGGAGAAGAAGAATAAAAGAAGAAGCAATATTCTATGTTTAACCCGATTCATAAAATCTCCTATCAAAACGTGAATCTCCATGACAGACCTATGGTTGTATCCATAAGGAAGTCAGGCATCTTGCCCAGCTTTGGATACAGCCCCAAATTCAATATAAACAGCGGAGTATTAACCTCAAGGTTGATCTCCGATTCAAGGTACATGTTATAGAAAGTCGGCATATTGTACTCATAATATTCAAAAGTGTCAAAATCCCATGCCGAGAATCTTATGGTGGTATCAAGGAAGAAGTACTCTCCAAAGTACTTTCCGAAGAATACATCGATGTTACGGAATACAGTGTTGCTGCCGACCCGCTTCATGTCTCCACTGCTCTTTTCTGCGTTACGCTGGTCGTTGAACACCTTGTCGTTGAGCTGTGCCCGTATGGCGAATATATCCACATTGAGGAAGTCCTTGACAGAACGCTCGAGGGGCCTGAGTATACCGATAAGCTGGGTTCCGGAGGCACCTGCATTGGCAAGGGTGGCCATGGTGTTCCGTTCCTCATCGCTCACATTGCCGCCCATAAGCGTGTCTCCCATGAGCTCATAAAGCTCTGCCTGGGACAGGGCTGGAACAGACTCGATACGTGGCTGGAAATGGCTCAGGGGGGTGTTCTCCATGATAAACATGAGCTTTACCTTCTGGTTGTTGCGGGTTGCAGTGCGGCACTCGGCATTTACTGTAATAAGCGGGTCGAACTTGTCCTGGTTCTCGTTAAGAACAAGCAGACCGTCCTTTATGAAGAAGTTGTTGCTGAAGTAGAAAATATCTCCACCTCGGAATGCCACATTTCCATCTATGTCAAACTGGTTTATACTGCTGTCGTACTGGATCTGAACCTGCTGCCCCCTTGAGGCAAAGGCCCTCAGTACCGGGAATTTCTTGGTAGGCCAGAAGAATTCCACGCCAGTTCCTGACGTCACATTGAGATTGACGATATAATCGGTCATATAGTCATTCTCGAAGCTGTTATAGCTGCTGTCCTGGCTCAGGTTTATGATACAGTTGTTCACTGTTATGTCGCCCTCGATCATTATGGAGTCTGACATACCGGATATACTTAAATCCCCCAGGACATATCCGTCCACATCAATTCCGCAGAATGTGTCTGATATCTTGAGCCCCCGCTTGGTGTTGCCGAAGGAGGAGATATCAACCTTGAAATAATCCAGGGTCCAGCTCTCAAGGAGGAAGCTGCATTTGACATAGGTGCGGTTCTTCTTGTCGGCAAGAAGAACCGGAAGCATATTGATATCCTTTCCCTGGAAATGGAGATCTGCATCGGCAGGACCCATGATATCAGGAATTGAAAGAACAGCGAAATAGAGATCTGTCACCTTCATGACACCCCAGAAATCAGGGTTTTTCAAGGAACCTGTCATACGCAGGGTACCTGATCCAAGGCCGGCCAGAGGGAAGAAATATTCATAGCGGGTAAGCTGCCCGACCCTTCCGATATCCAGAGCTATATCTGTAATAGTGGCGTCAATATTGTCCCCTACCAGTTTTCCCTTGATTTTTCCGGAGACAAACAGCGGATTCCTCAGATTGAAGTCCAGGGTTCCGTCCGGATAGTAGCTGCCTTCCACACAGTGCCGGAAAGGTCCCCCATCCACATAGAAACGCTTTCCGTTGTTGGAGTAGTCAAAATTCCATCTGTCATAGCCCAAAAGGACAGGCTTGGTGGATGTAAGTCTGACTGTTCCCTTATTCATGGTCTTTGCAGGATTTATTATCCACTCTCCATCCTCCTGGATAGTGCCGGATGCAGTCAGGTTTATATTGTCAGCATTCCCTTCTCCTGAATTTTTCAGGGCTATAAGGGCCTTAAGATTATATTCCCTCTTATTCCAGTCGATGGAACCGGAACTGGAGGTTATAGTCGCATTGCCCATCTTGCCGGTAAGGGTGTAAAGATGTGTCTGCTTTTTGGTGGCCTGGAGCGATGTATAAAGCTCAAAGGGCTTCTTGTTCAGAGTTCCTTTCTGGATATTTACAGAGGCTGATATGTCGGGATCATCAAAGGTGCCGGTAATCTTGGCATTAGTATCAAGGGAACCTGTCATCTTTGCAGTGGTGAACCGCTCTACCCTTGAGTTCTTGCATGAGGCATCTATGGAGATGTTTTTATCCACAATCATCACATAGGCATTGTATTCTTCGTTAAGGTTGCTTCCTGTGCCCCTGATCCATCCTCTGCAGTTGGCCAGGTCGGTGAAGGATGCTTCCCCTGTTCCACGGACAGTGGAATAGTTGTCAGAAAGAGTCCAGCTGTTGAGCCTTAAGGTGCTGCCGGCCAGAGTTCCATTGAAGCTTATGCTGTTGCTTCCCCCTTTGAGGAAAGAGAGATGGGAGAGTTTCATCTGGTTTATTGTGATGATTGAGAACTGTCCATCCTTCAGCTGGCCCGATATATCCATGTCGGCCGGAGTCTTGTTTCCCATAAGGAATACAGGGAACTCTGTGGCCCGCATATCGAAAGGCCATCCGTTATCGTCAAAGAAGGCTGAGAGTGTAAAGCCGTAGAGTCCCCGGACAAACAGGTTCTGCCTTTTGTTAAGGAATCCGTTGAACTCGTATTCGGTGTCATGAACCTTCCAGAAGGTCTCGAAATCGCAATGCTCAGACCGCATGGAGGCAAGGTCAAAATAGCCTTCGCCGGAGAAGCCCCTGTAATTGAGCACTATCTCGCTGACTTTAATGTCATCCAGTGTGGAGGTGACAGCAAAATCCAAGGAATCCTCAGGATGTGCCACATCATCAAAATGGACATTACGGCTGGTTATATAGAAATCGTTCTTGTCATAAATGCAGTAGATATCGGCAGTCACCAGATAATTCTCGGTATAGAGCTTCTCCTCCTCGCTGAAAATTGCCTCAATTTCTTTTATAGGGTACTTTGTCAGAGTGATAAGGCCCGAATACCCCTTGTCCTCGGTTTCTTTTGCCTTTAGGGAAAGGTTGAGAAGATTCAGGTCAGCTGTCTTTTCCTTGAGATTGACAACCAGGGAGGTGTTTCCCAGCTCCTTCTTGTTGAGGGTCATGTTGTCGGAGGTAAGGGAGAGCCGGCTGTCTACCATTACCAGGTCATACTGGGAGTCTATAATCATCTTGTCGGAAGCCTGGACATTGTCCAGCAGCAGTGTTCCCTGGGCAGACATGGTTTCTGCATCCAGATTTCCGGAATAAGAGGCATTGCCCCGGGATGTTGCCAATGTAAGGGATTTAATCTCTATTTTCTTGTCCAGGCCGGAGAATGAAATATGGCACTGAGGCTCCAGAGGCACTTTGGTGCCGGCCATGGAAAGGTCCACATCGCCGAAATAGAGGGCTTTCTCCATCTGGTCAGGAGAATAGGTGATCTGGAGGTTGCCTGTACCCTTTGCCTTGGCATAGTCGTTGTATTTGGTATAATCGCCAGTGAAGGTGACAATATCGGCAGGCCTGAAGTCCTGGAACACAGTCTGGGCAGTCAATGTCCTGCCTGTCCTGCTCCAGGTGAGGGAATAATCTATAGGAGTGCTGTCCTCCATATTGCAGATAAAGAAGCTCTCTTCGTCAAAGGTGATCAGGAATGCCTTACGGTCGGTCTGGATAAAGTCGGATGTGAATTCTGCCACCTGCAGGTTCACAAGCCCCTCGGAGCCATCCTTCTTCATGTTGGAATCAAAGGATGCAGAGGTCATGAACTGGGTCATCTTTTCGTTCTTAAGGTCATAGCCGGAAACCTGCATTCTGCCGGACATTCTTAAGTCGCTGCCCTGCAGCAGGATGTCGGTGGTGCACTTATCAATGGAAATAGCTCCGATATCCAGGAGGAAATTGGCCTCCAGGTTCTTTCCCCTAAAATAAAAGCTTTTGGTCTGGCGGGGCATCAGCTTATCCTCCTCAGGCTTCATCCGTTCGGCCAAGGAGGTTATGAAATCCATATCCTGCTGCTGGCTGAAGTTGATATAACCGTTCTCCAGAGCAATTCCCTTAAGGATATTCTCGTTCATGAACAGGAAGTTGAAGAGGTTGAACTTGATATTGAGCTTCTCCCCTTTTGCCAGCACCTTGCCGGAATCGTCCTTTATCTCCACATCACGGATAGTTATGGAGTTTATGAAGAAAGGATCGATGCTGCCGTAGGTGATGTTCCGTGACAGCTGGTTCTCGAGGATAGATATGACAGAATTCCTGAGTTCTCTGGTATGCTCCCGGACAAATGTATATGAATACCAGATTGCCGCAGCCGCAACAACTGCCGCAAAAGTGAGAAGGAGAACATATTTTGTACCAGAGAGTGTTCTGCGCACCATAATACTATTTTATAATACTATACAACAAATATTTTTGCTATCTCTATTTATTTATTTTTATTTATCATATATAAAACTATTATGAGCCCTGTAAGTTTCAAAAAACCGATAAAAAATTTCATAGTGCTGGAAGGTCTTGACGGCTGCGGCACCACAACTCAGACTGCCTTTCTGGTTGAAAAGCTGGAGAAAGCTGGAATCCCGGCAGTAAAAACCAATGAACCCACCGACGGCAGCATAGGCCGCTTTATCAGGTCAGTGCTGCAGAAGAAGGAGAGCGTGGATCCATTTACCCTGGCACTCCTCTTTTCGGCCGACAGGAATGAACATGTGAATGGTAAAAACGGGATTATAGAGCTGGCAGCAGCCGGAAAAATGGTTATATGCGACCGTTATCTGTTCTCAAGCCTTGCCTACCAGTCCCTTTTTATGGACTTTGACACTGTGGCCGGCCTTAACCGGTACTATCCCTTGCCTGAGTACCTTTTCTACATAGATTTAAGCCCGGAGGAGTGCCAGAAGCGGATGGCGGCCCGGGGGGAAGAAGCAGAGCTTTTCGAGCGCCTTGAGCTGCAGCGGAAAATAGAGGCAAATTATAAGAAAAGCCTGGCTCTCCTCTCAGATACAGCCATGAAGACTATAATAATAGACGGCAGATCCTCAAAAGAGGAGATCCACCGTCAGATATGCCAGGTGCTTGGTATATAGCGCTATTGCTTACTTGGCCGGGAATAATCCTTCCGGCTGGAACAGTCTCTTGAGCTTATCCTCCTGGATCAGGTACATATAGGAAGCTCCCCTCTTCTTGAGAAGATAGACATACTGTCCCTCGTCCATGATCTTCTGACAGTCTATGGTCAGATGGCCAAGCTTTCCGGTGTCGATCTCCATAATGACATTAGGTGTGATATCTGCCCCTTTGACAAAGTTCACACCCTCGAGAAGAGCCAGGTTGTCAGCTATAGCATCTGCAACCTTTCCTTCCGGAGCAGGTCCCCCTGGAACCAGGTTGATCCAGTTGCCCAGCTTGCCTTGAGTCTCTCTCTTTAAAGAGATCTTTGCGTCAGAGTTCATGTCGTTGAATGTGAAGGCGAAAATATCATCCCCGGTATATGCTTCCGGGAAAAGACGCATATTGAACCAATAGCGGGGATCCTGCCCGAAGTGGCGCTGCATTGTGGCATCGGTAAGATAAATCTCGTCGGTAAGGGATGACCGCACATAGTCCCCTTTCCCGCCAGGTCCTTCCTTTCCCACATAGAGGGTGAACATTGACTGACCATCCTTGAACACCTCTACAGTGTCGGCCCTGTTGGACTCCAGCTCAAATTCGGCCCAGTACTTCTCGCCCCGGCCCATAAGCTTGAACTTGGTTACATCGAACACCGATGTTATAAGGCTTTTTACCCGGACAGAAGAGGCCGGGTAAGTGACGCTCTCGTCGATACGGATCACCCACTCATTCCCGTCCTTTCCTCTCTCGATAGTCACGTTTCCATTGTTTGTGGAGACTTTGACTGCATCCAGAGTCTCCCTCAAGGCCTGGTCGAAGAGAGGCTCCATAGCTTTCTTCTCCACTGCTTTCTGGGCTGTGAAAAGGCCGCCCATGAAATAGGTTGCCGCAAGTATAACAATTGCTGCCGACAGGCTTATAATTTTTGTCTTATATTTCATTTCAATCACGCATCCTTTCTTTTCCGTCTGATGTATCTGACAATGCCGTAGGTCACAATTCCCACTGGAATGATCAGAATGTTGACCAGATAAACTGCAAGAATTGCCCTTACCTTGGTGCTTAAGTCAGTGATCTTGTTAAGCCTGATATCACGGACACTTCTTGTCTTTATGTTCATGAATCTGTCATTGTCCAGCCACTGCAGCATATTCTCTGCGAACATAAGGTTTGCCGGGCTTTCGGTATATTCAATCAGATTCGAGAGGAAATCTGCATCTCCTGCCACAATTATCTTGGTATCCTTGCTGACCTTGTCGGTGTAGGCACTTGGGAACTGGCCTGTCACCGCATATGCCAGCGGATGGCTCCCCTTGCTCTCCTGCACCAGGTTCTGGGTTGTGAATGCCTCATAGGGGTTTCCTGTAAGGTAATCGCTGAGTATCCAGGATTCGTTGGTGCTGGTGAAAAGCTCCTGATAATTGATTCCAGGAACTGGATTGATGTCTATGGAGCTTGCCCACATCATGTCCAGGCTGGCAAATCCGGCTGTAATGGGATTGTCCCTGTTGACAAACTTGCTGTTTATGCTCAGCCACATCGGATAATTCATAGGGAGAGATCCCTTCATTGTTATCTTCTTGCAGTACTTGTCCAGCACCATGTCGTTGTTTATGGTGATTCCCCATTTCTTGAGCATCTCCAGAGCCGGATTGTTCTCAAGCTTTGCAGCCTTCAGGTTGTTGGACATGTCAACTTCAACTCCGTCCAGGGCAAACACAGCCTTGCCGCCGTTCATGATATAATCATCCACATAGAGCATGTCACCTTCGGTGAAATCCTTGTTTCCAAGGACAAAGAGCACTGTGACCTCAGGATCCACAGGCTCCCCCTTGTTGACTATGATGACATCGCCATTCTTCTTCATGGTCTCGTTAAGATAAGAATAGTAATAATCAACAGTGTTCTGATCGCTGCCGGCCAGAAGCCCTATCTTTGTGGTCACATTCTCCACCAGCTTCTGGATTTTGCTGGAAACCTCGTACTCCAGGTTGCTTGGGTCCAAAATGAACGGAATTGCCACTGTCTTGTCCAGATACTGGATAAGGATACCGGAGAATACAGTGGAATATGCCAGCTCGTTCCTGTCGTAGATCTCCACCTGCTGGGCTGTTATTCCCATCTTCTTTGCATAGGCCTCCATCACACTCTTTGACGGATCCACCGATGATGTGGAGATATGGCCTCTTGAGTTGGCCGCATATTCGAAAAGCAGGTCCTCTATCTGTCCTGCCGCCGGGGCTATGTTCTTGACCTTGTCAGAGATGAAATAGGTTATGTTCACCTGCTCCGGGATAGTCTTGATATATGCCTTGGTTGTATCGGTGATGGTGAATTCCTTGGTCTCTGTCATATCTATTCTGCCGAAATACCGGGTGGTGTTGAGGGCAAGAAGTATGGCAGCTATAAAAACCAGTGCAGCTGTAATCAATTCTTTTGTTCTGTTATTCATATCTGCCGCCTCACTTGTTAAGTTTGATCACTTTCACATTCAGATAGATGAAAAGGCAGGTTATAATGGCAAAGAAGGAGAAATCCCTGGTGTCAAATATGCCTTTCTCGAAGGATTCAAAGTGGGTCGAGAGTGAAAGATAGCTGAACAGGTTGTCAATGAACTTAGGAACATTGATGACCATGGTTATCTGCCCGATGAAAGTGATGAACAGCAAAGCCACGACGCTGAAGATATAAGCGCTGATCTGGTTTGATGTCCTTGAAGATATGAACTGTCCCACCGAGAGCCCTGCAAGGCCCAGGAGGAAGGTTCCTATATACTCTCCTATTATCTGTCCTCTCTCAAAGCTTCCGAACATATTCAACATGATCGGAACCGGGAATGTTAGGACAATCATGAGAAGCAGCAGTATTACTGCACTGATGAATTTGCCCATGACAATCTCAAACTCGCTGAGAGGCAGGGTGAAAAGCAGCATGTCTGTCTTAAGCTTCCGCTCCTCGGCCCAGCTCCGCATGCTTATTGCGGGCAGGATAAGGATAAACAGGACCGGCATTATGGAGAAGTAGCTCCGCATGCTGGCTGTGTCCCTTCCGAAGAACTGTCCGAAGAAGAAAAAGAAGATATTGAGCGTAAGGACAAAGAAAAGGACAACTAGATATGCCATTGGAGAGTTGAAATATGCTTTAAGCTCTTTTTTGATAAGTCCTTTGATATTCATATTACACCTCTGTCTGATTTGTAAGCTTTCTGAAGATATCCTCAAGGCTTGTCTGTTCCGGGATCAAAGCCGAGAGCCTGCAGCCGTTCTTCACAGCCCAGTCAAATATAAGGGCACCTGCATCTGTTCCCTTCTGTGCAGATATCTTGATTATAGTCTTTCCATCCTTGGATTCTGCAGAAAGGATTTCGGTGACAGGCTCCAGCGCCTTGAGGGACTGGACATCCACTGTTCCGGCCACCTCGATGGTGAAACGGTCGTCCTTCTGCACCTGGTCTCTTATCTGCTCAGGGCTTCCTTCTGCCACTATCTTCCCATGGTTGAGGATAAGGACACGGTTGCAGACAGCCTCCACCTCCTGCAGGATATGGGTGGAAAGGATTACTGTCTTCTCCTTGCCGATGTCGCAGATAAGCTTGCGGATCTCTATGATCTGGTTAGGGTCAAGACCTGTGGTAGGCTCATCCAGAATAAGGATATCAGGTGAATGTATTATTGCCTGAGCCAGTCCGGTTCTCTGCCTGTAACCCTTGGAAAGCTTGCCGATGCTCCGGTTGATAACCGGGGCCAGGCCTGTCTCCTGGATAACCCTGTCTATCTCGGCTTTTTTCCTGCTCTTGGGCACCTTCCTGATATCGGCCATGAAATCCAGGTACTCCATTACAGTAAGGTCGTCATAAAGAGGCGCCATCTCCGGCAGGTAACCTGTGGATTCCTTCACCTTGAGAAGGTCATCATAGATGCTGTAACCGTTCAGTATGGCAGTACCGTGGGTCGGATAGTGATATCCGGTAAGAATTTTCATAATGGTGGTCTTGCCTGCGCCGTTAGGCCCCAGCAGGCCGACAATCTCTCCCTTTCCGATATGGAAGGAGACATTGTCCACCGCTTTGAACTTGCCATAGATCTTGTCAATGTTTTCGACTTTTATCATCCTAGTCTCCCAAATTTAATCCTCATATTTCAAAAGGATTGTCTGACCGTCCCTGGTCAGGAATGTATCTGGAAATACATTCTGCGCCTGCTCCAGAAGGAGGGCCAGCTCCTTGTCTGTATACCTGGGGCTGTAATGGATAAGCCCCATTTTCTTTATGCCGCCTGCTGAAACAGCCAGCCTGGCCGCCTCAACAGCAGTCATGTGCTTTTTCTCGTGGGCACTGTCTGCCAGCTCATCCTCGAACATCCCTTCGCAGATAAAAAGGTCAGAATCCTTAACTTCCTCGGAAATGGAAGGAAGGGCGAGGGAATCGGTGACAAAGGAGAACTTCCTCCCTTTCCTGGGCTCCCCCAGCACCATATCCGGGGTGACAATCCTCCCCTCCGGCAGTGTTATGGTCTGCCCATGCTGAAGCTCTGACCACTGGGCTCCCATAGGAATACCCAGCTCCTTTGCCCGCTCCGGGTGGAATATGCCGGGCCTTGGGCTTTCTGTCAGCTTATAGCCGAAACAGGGCTTGGTATGCTCAAGCTGGAAGGCTTCCACCTTGAAGTTCTCCCCCTCCATCACCACACCTGGTTCAGCAATCTCTTTGACTATAATATCATAATTTATATACATATCCAGAACTTTTATGCTGGTCTCCACAAATTCCTTGATTTTAGGCGGCCCGATTATGTAAAGAGGCTCGGTGCGGTCCACCTGGGACGACAGCATAAGAATTCCAGGCAGCCCTGTCACATGGTCTGCATGGGTATGGGATATGAATATAGTGGAGATATTCTTCCACCTAAGGTTGAGTTTTTTCAATGAAATCTGAGTCCCCTCTCCGCAGTCAAAAAGGAGCAGGTCCCCTTCCCGGCGCAGAAGAACAGATGTAAGATGGCGTCTAGGCAGCGGCATCATGCCACCACAGCCAAGGATAAACACTTCAAGATTCATAACGCTATATTATAAAATATATTATGATATTGCGCAAGAAGAACAGATTGCCCTATTTTACTGCTCCGGGTAGAGTATGACATCAAGGGAGTTGTCAGTATCAAGGTACTTGGCGGCCTTCTTCTTAAGAGTCTTGAGGGTAAGCTTGTCCAGCATCTTGGGGAAATCTGATTTCGCAGTGAAGCGCTGTCCATAATATGCGCAGTCGGTAAGCTGGGAAAGATACCAGGAGTTCTCCTTGATTTCCTTGTTGTACTCTGTAAGCCTTGCAGCCTTGTACTTGTCCAGATATTCCTGGGGGATATCCTCCTTGAGCTTGTTTATCTCGCCCCGTACAGCATTCATAAGTTCCTCCACCCTGAGGGGTGAGCAGCCGTAGATTATATTTATCATATACTGCTGCACCGGCATGGAGGTGGTGGATGGATATGCGCTGATTGTATAGGTTCCTCCCAGCTGTTCCCTGATAACCTCCATAAGGCGCAGGTCAAGGAAATATGCAAGGGCATCGATGTAGAGGTTCTCCTTTGCAGTATACCGGAAGCTGCCTTTCAGAATTGTAAGGATCTGGCTGCGGAAATCTGTTCCCTTGTAGACCGAAACTGTATCGGAACCGGCAGGAAGGCGGAGTCCCACATCCTTCCAGCTTTCCCGGGTTCCCTTTGAGGGAATGGAAGCTATATATGCGGATGCATACTCCCTGGCTTTATCAATATCTATGTTGCCCACAAGAATGAAGGTGAAGTCACCGGGATCTGCAAAGCGTTCCCTGTAGACATCCTGAGCATCCTGGAAGCTGATCTCCTTGTAGACCTCCATATCCATGATTCTGCCCCTTGGATGGTTCTGGGTCACAAGCTCCTTAAGAGCCTTGATAAATGCAGTATCTGGAGATGCTTCCTGGTTCTTGATGGCAGTCTCAAGCCTGGTCATATAGGAGTCGTAAGCCTCCTTGTCGAACCGGGGAGCGGCAAAATAGAGATGGATAAGCTGGAAGGCAGTCTCCAGGTCCTTCTTGGAGGAGCTGCCGGTAAAGCCTTCGGAATAGGTTTCTATGAAAGGACTTACCGCCACATTCTTCCCCTTCAGCATCTGGTCCAGCTCCACCTTGGAGAAGGAGCCCAGACCGCTGTTGTGCACCACAGCACAGGCTACAGAAGCCGATGCCCACTGGGAATCTGTCACTAATGAGGTTCCTCCCTCGCTGATGGCAGAGATAAGGATCTGGTCATTCTTGTAGCTTGTAGGATAAAGAAGAACCTTTGCTCCGTTGGAGAGCTTAAGTGTAGTAAGACCTGTCTTTTTATCGGTCCTGTCTGATCTGATCTTGCCTGCAGAAGGAATTTCGCTTATAAGGCTCTCCTGGAGAGATAAATCCTCGTAAGGCTCCTGCTTTGAGGCCATAGCACTTTCCACCAGGCTCTGAAGCGAAGAATCAGAAAGGCTGCCGAAGCTCTGGGGCTTGCCGGTGGCAACAATAACACGACCATCTTTCTTAAGGTAATTCTGCACAATGCTGTTCACCTCTTCCAGCTGGATCTGAGGCAGATACTGGCTGTAAAGCTCATATTCAGTGGCTATGCCAGGGATACATTCATCTTCCAGGAAGTTACGTGTGTATTCATCTATCAGATTGGCAGAATTGGTTTTATCCTGTTCGTTATTAAGCGCTTCCACAAAGGAGAAAAGCTCGGCCTTGGCCCTTTCCAGCTCGGTCTGGGTAAAGCCGTGCTGAGCAACCCGGGCAACCTCCTCACAGGCTCTCTCTATTCCCTCCTTCACTCCATCATCCTTAAGATTCACAGCCAGGTTGAAATAGCTTGCAGAAGTGAAAAGACGGTTATAGCTGACACCTGCAGACATGAATGGAGGGTTCTGGCTTCGGCGCAGCTGGTCAAACCGGTCCGAAAGCATATTGCAGAAAAGAATACGCACAATAGTGTTCCTGTAATCGCCGGCAACCTTATCCTGCCTGAAAGGCACTTTTATAAACATGTCAAACTGATTCTCGGTGGCCTCGGGGTCGGTCATGACACCTGCAACAGTACCAGATTGAATCGGAATAGTCATATCAATGGTGCGCTGTGCCGGGTTGTTCACCAGAGCAGCAAAATACTTTTCTATGCTGTTCTTCACAGCCTTTGCATCAATATCTCCTATGACCATGACAGCCATACGGTCCGGGGTATACCACTCTTTGTAGTATCTTACCAGCTGTTCCCGCTTAAAAGTCTCAAGAATCTCCACCTTGCCGATAGGATCCCTTTTTTCAAAACGGGAGTCCTTCAGAAGCTTGTCCAGAATAAACTCATGAAGACGCGCATCTGCTCCCAGATTCCGTCTCCACTCCTCTATGACAACTCCCCGCTCATCATCTATATCCTTCTGCTCAAGCTTGGCATAGGCAGCCCACTGGGAGAGTATCTCTATGCTCTGATCCACCAGCTGGGGCTTGTCAGAGGGAATTTCAAGCATGAACACGGTCCTGTCATAGGATGTATAAGCATTCATGTCCGGGCCGAACTGGATTCCATTCTTCTCCAGGAAGTTTATAACCTGGTTCCCCGGATATTTCTCTGTCCCGTTGAAAGCCATGTGCTCGAAGAAATGGGCCAGCCCCAGCTGGTCATCATCCTCCATGACAGAGCCTGATTTGACCACCAGGCGCAGAAAGACCTGATTCTCGGGATAGCTGTTGGGCCGAATGTAGTAAGTAAGTCCATTGGAAAGCTTGCCTATGGTTATGGCACTGTCCGGTGCCAGGACTGTGTCAGGGGCAATATCAGCATTTATGGTGAATATGGAAATAAAAACAAGAAATAAAAATATAAAAAGCTTTTTCATACAGGGAAGTATATAGTAAATACAGTGCCTTTGCCAACAGTGCTCTCCACCGACACTTTACCGCCATGGGTTATGGCAACCTGCTTCACAATGGAAAGGCCAAGGCCGGTTCCCCCAAGGCTGCGGCTCACCTCTTTATTGACACGGTAGAACTTTTCGAAGATATGGCTCAGGTCCTTCTCCTCTATTCCAGGTCCGGTATCCTCCACCGCAATCTGGGTGAACCCATCAGCCTGTTTCACATGGATTGTCACAGCTGCATTATCTCCCGAATACTTTATGGCGTTGTCCAAAAGGTTCCCTATAGCCTGCTGAGCCAGCACCGGATGGGCAAGAATCATTATATCCTCAGGCATATCCACATTGATCTGGGTATGCTTCTGGGCAGCCTGCTCCCCATGTTCTGCAATGCACAGGTCAATAAGGCTTCTGGCAGGAATCCTCTCTTTTTCAAGCCTGATATAGGTGCTCTCTGTCCGGGACAGGGTAAGAAGGTCCTCAATAATGCCTGCCAGGCGTTCCGACTGCTTCTTTATAATCTCCAGGAACTTGCCTATGTTCTCCGGGTGTTCATGGTAGATTCCGATAAGGGTGTCCACATAGCCCATTATGGAGGTGACAGGAGTCTTGAGCTCGTGGGATACGTTCATGGAGAACTCCTTGCGCATCTCGTCCATCTGCTTCATACCTGAAATATCGTTCATTACCATAAGGACAGTGCCGTTTATATAGGAGGCATAGATGAAGTAATAAATACCCTTGTCAGTGTCCAGGCAGATGGCGGCTTCCTGTGTATCCTGCTTGGAAAGGCAGGTCCTGGCTATGTTTATGACATCCTGGTTCTTTATGAGACTCTCCATAGGTTTTCCCTTGAAACCTTCGGATATACCAGTAAGATGCAGGGCTGCCGGGTTCATCTCCTGAACAGTCATCTTGTCATCTATAAGAATGACCGGGTTTATCATTCCGCTCACAATAGCCTGTATCTCATCCCGCTGGGCTGTGATAGTCTCAATACGCTTCCCCAGCTGGCTTCCCATGGAGTTGATGGCATCGGTGAGCTCCCCCAGGTCGTCGCTCCGGGGCGGCAGCTTGGCAGAGAAATCGCCGGAAGCATATTTCTTGGTCACTCCCCTTATAAGCTTGAGTGTAGAGTTTATGCTGCTGGTGAAAAGGAATGTGAACAGCAGGGAGACACAGAATATAAGGATAGAATATGGGAAAAGCCTCTTCCGCATTATGCTGAAGAACCGGTACACATCGGTGACCGGCATGGAGGTGCGGACTATGAAGCTCTTGGACGGAACTGCAATGGCGGCATAGACCATCTCTATCCCCAGGGTCTCGCTTAACCGCACGCTGTGTCCCACATCCTTAAGAAATGCATCTATTATCTCGGGCCGGTCGAAATGGTTCTTCATGTTCCTGTAGTTGCTCTGGGAATCGGCCAGGACAGAGCCTGAATACTGGATTATAGTAAGGCGCACACTGGTTCCGGCAGTGGCATATAGGCTCATGGCCTCAATATCGTTCAGGGTGACAATGCCGGTGTCAGGCAGCAGGTTGTTCACAATCCGGCACATATCCTCCAGCTCCTTCTCGGTCTTGTCGTAGATAATCTCGGATATAGCGTTCAGGGAAAGAAGGACAGACAGGAGAATAACCAGAAAGAGGGCTATCATCTGTATGGAGAATATCTTTACAAAGAAGGATTTATATTTCTTCATGGCTCTGTCTGGATCATGTAGCCGGCGCTGCGCACTGTCTGGATATATCTGCCGCATCTACCCAGCTTCTTGCGCAGGGAAAGGACCTGGACATCTATGGAACGGAGGGCCTTGGCCTTCTTCTGGGCAGCCTCTTCGGTCTCGGGAACGCTCTTTCCAGCCTTTATGACTGTCATTATAGTCTCCCGGGTATAAGCAACACCTGGGTTTTCCATAAGAAGCTGAAGAATCTTGAACTCGGAATAGGAAAGCTCCACCGCCTCCCCAGCCGCGGTAACAGAATAATTGAGAGGATTGAGCTCCAGCTCCCCGAGGGTTATTATGGGGGCATCGGCCTCGTGGCGCTGCAGGATGTTGCTTACCCGGGCCAGAAGAATCTTCATGCTGCTGAAAGGCTTTCTCAGGTAATCCTCCACCCCCAGCTCAAACCCTTTAACCACATCGTTGTCGTCGGAGCGGGCTGTAAGCATTACAACCGGAATCTTGCGGGTGGTGCTGTTTGCCTTTAGCTGACGGCACACCTCAAAGCCATCGATGCCCGGCAGCATGACATCAAGGATGACCAGTGCAGGTATATGCTTCTGGGCCAGGACAAGAGCATCTTCCCCGTTATCAGAGGAAAGGAGCTCATACTCCCCGGTCATCTCCAGATTGAACAGGACCAGGTTCCTGATATCCTCATCATCCTCTACAACAAGAATCTTCTTCTTTATTTTTGCCTTTTTTGCCTCTGCCATATTTGTATTATAGCATAGGTATGCAAAATTTTGTATAATAAAAATATGACCAGTGAGGAAAAGTTTTCCATATTAAGAAAAAGATCGGAAATTACAGAGGCTGTACGGAGTTTTTTCATTGAAAAAGGATTCCTTCAGGTGGATACCCCGATTCTGGCTCCTCATGTAATTCCGGAAGCCCATATAGAGATTTTCAGGACAGAGCAGGTGTCAATGAGCAAACCGCCGAAGGACCTGTACCTGCTTCCTTCCCCGGAGCTATGGATGAAGAAGCTTATAGCCCAGGACAGCGGAAGCATCTTCCAGATCTGCAAATGCTTCAGGAACAATGAGCAGGTGGGGCTGCAGCACAGCAATGAGTTCACCATGCTGGAATACTATGCTCACAATGCAGACTACCTTTATTCCCTTGAACTGACAAAAGAGCTTTTAAAAAGTCTGTTTTTAAAATTCAATAAAAAATATAGTAAAATGCCAATCAATATCATAACTGTTCAAAGTGCATTTTTAAAAACCACAGGTATTGATATAGAGAAATGTCCAGACTTCACTTCCATTAAGGAGGCTGCAATCAAGGCTGGATATGATATAACTGACTGCTATACCACCTGGGAAGAGGTGTTCGACCTGCTGTTTGTCTCAAAGACAGAACCGGAGATATGCGGCAAAGGAATCACCGTCCTTATGGATTATCCGATCCAGATACCCTGCACTGCCAA
>JAEEGK010002661.1_pt1 | contig 44783 bp, 44 predicted proteins | sample 8958771 | NCBI WGS metagenome assembly JAEEGK01 (sample SAMN16246547, study PRJNA631951) | gut metagenome | biome: gut microbiome; feature: rumen; material: SC-attached | host: Bos | place: Iran: Karaj | collected 2018-10
TAACTCTGGCAACTATGCTTATTGGCCGTGGTATGACTTATACATTCCTTAAGGCACAGACAAAGGGACCTCTTCCACCAACATACACAGCAATCGGTGTTTCTTTTATTCCTTCTCCAATAATTAAAATTGGCGGAGTAAAAGTCAATTTGCTTTGTATTCTTGTGGCAATTTTAGTAACGGTAATCTTGTTTATTGTAATGCATCACAAACGTGCACAGCAGGCAAAATACGGATTTGAAAATAATCCGCTTATCCAGGATATCTTAAAACAGTGTGTAACAGCATTCTTTGTTTGGTTTGTTGCAATTAAACTTTCATTGTACAAAGGTATTCCTGCACAGCTTGTATTGGTTGGAATTATCGTTGCTTTGTATTCTTTCGTTACAGAAAGAACTGTTCAGGGACGTCAGATTTATGCACTTGGTGGTAACCAGAAAGCAGCCCGCTTGAGCGGTATTAATACAAAGAAGGTTTTCTTCTGGGTTTATGCAAACATGTCAATTATGGCATCAATTGCAGGTATTGTACTTTCTGCACGTAACGCTTCTGCAACACCAAAAGCCGGAGACGGATTTGAAATGGATGCAATCGCTTCATGTTACATTGGTGGAGCTGCAATTTCCGGTGGTGCCGGTTCTGTAATCGGCGCGGTTGTTGGTGCCCTTGTAATGGGTGTTTTGAATAACGGAATGTCTTTGGTTGGTCTTTCTACAGATATTCAGAAGATAGTCAAAGGTCTTGTACTTTTAGGAGCTGTAACTGCTGACTTACTGTCTAAGCAGAAGAAAAACTAAGTTATGACTATCACAGAAATTGCAAAGCAGGCGCAGGTTTCTATAGCAACTGTAGACAGGGTTATTCATAACCGTGGAAGGGTTGCTAAGGAAACCCAGGAAAAAATAGAAAAAATCATAAAGGAATCCGGATTTCAGCCAGATCCTTTGGCCAGGCATCTTAAAAAGCGCGGGCACTATAAAATTGGTATTCTTTTGCCGCAGCCTTCAAGTGCTTATGGCTATTGGAAAAAAATTCTGGCCGGAATCCAGAACACTGCGGAGCAGGAGCTTTCAGCATTTTCATTTGCAACGGAATTATATTCTTTTTCCCGCAACGATGAAAAATCGCTGGAAAGTGCCCTGTACCAGATGATTGATTCTTCCTGCGATGCTTTTATCATTGCTCCGATTATGGAAGAGCAGATAAAAAACTTTCTGTGCAGCCAGAAAATAGAAAAGCCTTACTGCTTTGTCGATTCCCAGCTGCCGGGCTGTAATCCGATTTCGGAAATTGCACAAAATCCTTTTGCAGCTGGAGTTGCTGCAGGAAGGCTGACTTATCTTATTTCAACAAAAAAAGGCACTTATGTAGCTATAAAACCTTACAAGGGTGCCTTTAACCTTGACCAGCGGGCAAGAGGTTTTTGCAGCTGGTTTGAAAAAAATGCTTCTGGAACTAAAGTTGTTACAGTAACAAAACCTCTTTCGGAAGAAAGTGCAGAAACTGTTGTTAAAGAGTTACTTGAACAGTATCCGGATATTTGCGGAATCTGTTCTGTAAGTGTTGAAACTTTTCTTATTGGCAACATTATTAAAAAAATGGGGCTGAAGGAAAAAATAGCTGTTATAGGTTTTGACCTTGTAGATGCAAGCAGACAGGCCTTAACAGAAGGAACTGTAGATGCTCTTATTCATCAGGAACCGGGAAATCAGGGTGTTCTTGCAGTTCGTCAGCTGTTTAAGAAATTAGTCTATGAAGAAGAAGTTGAAAAAGCGATTCATATACCAATAAGAATTTATTTGAAGGAAAATCTAATATGAGCATGTCGGTAGAAAGTATTAAGAATGAAATTGAAAAAGGTGAAGCAATTCTTGGCATTGAATTTGGTTCAACCAGAATAAAAGCTGTCCTTATTAATTCCAAAAATGAACCTGTGGCTCAAGGCGGCTACGATTGGGAAAATTCGCTTTTAAACGGAATCTGGACTTATTCAATGGATGAAATAATGGCAGGTCTTTCCGGCTGTTATGCAAAATTAAAGGCAGATGTAAAGGAAAAATACGGCATTACACTAAAAAAGCTGAAAGCCCTTGGCGTAAGCGCAATGATGCACGGTTATCTTGCTTTTAATAACAAGGACGAACTTCTTGTTCCTTTCCGTACATGGCGCAACACAATTACTGGTGAAGCTTCTGCAAAGCTTTCTGAACTTTTTGATTATCCGATACCGGAGCGCTGGAGTATTTCGCATTTATATCAGACAATCCTTAACGGTGAAAAGCACATTCCGGATGTTGCATTCTTTACAACACTTGCAGGTTTTATTCACTGGAAATTGAGCGGAAAAAAAGTACTGGGTGTAGGCGATGCTTCCGGTATGTTCCCGATTGACACAAAAACCGGAGAATACAATAAATCATTTATAGAAAAATTTAACAATCTTATAAAAGACAAGAATCTTTCATGGAAACTTGAGCAGATTTTGCCGGAAATAATTTTTGCAGGCAAAGAAGCTGGAAAACTTACACAGGAAGGTGCAAAACTTCTTGATAAAGACGGAGACCTTGAAGGCGGAGCTTTGCTTTGTCCGCCTGAAGGTGATGCAGGAACCGGAATGGTTGCAACAAACAGCGTTGCAAAACGAACAGGTAATGTATCGGCCGGAACTTCAGTTTTTGCCATGGTTGTTCTGGAAAAAGAACTTTCAAAGGCATATAACGGTTTAATTGATCTTGTAACAACTCCTGACGGAGCATTGGTTGCAATGGTTCACGCAAATAACTGTACTGGTGAATATGACCATTGGATTAAGTTGTTCGGCGAAGCTATTGAAGCTGTTGGTGCAAATGTTTCTAAAGGCAAATTGTATGATTCTTTGCTTGCACTTGCATTAAAAGGCGACAAAGATTGCGGCGGTCTTATTCCATATAACTATATTTCTGGTGAAAGCATAACGCAGATGAGCGAGGGCCGCCCTCTGTTTGTGCGAACCCAGAAAAACAATTTTACTCTGGCAAATTTCATGCGTGCTCAGCTTTTTACAGCTCTTGGCGCATTGCGCGCAGGCATGGATATTCTTTTTGATAAAGAGCACGTAAAGATTGATTCCCTCACTGGCCATGGCGGATTCTTTAAAACCGCAGATGTAGGTCTTACAATCATGGCAACGGCAATGCACACACCTATTTCAGCACTTGAAACGGCTGGAGAGGGCGGCCCGTGGGGAATGGCTCTGCTTGCTTCATACCTTGTTAACGGAAACGGAAGAAGTCTTGGCGACTTTCTTAATAAAGATGTTTTTGCAGGCAGCAAGTGTTCTACAAAAGCCCCTGAAAAGTCTGATGTTGAAGGCTTCAATTCATTCTTTGAAAACTATAAGAAGGGATTGGAAATTGAGCGTGCTGCAATCAAGGCAATCGACTGATTCTGTTATGGTAATCGGCTGATTTAATAAAGGTTCTTTGTTAATTGCAAAATGGCTAGTTTGGTTGTAAAAGCTGAGTAAAATCGGCTGATTTTAGAAAGTAACTGCCGTTGTGAAAATACATGGAAATGTAAAACACAGTGCGGGCAGTAAACATAAAAATGGAGGAGATTATGATTGATCTTACACAATACGAATTCTGGTTTCTTACAGGAAGTCAGGACTTATACGGAGAAGAAACATTAAAACAGGTTGCTGAAGATTCTAAAAAAATCGTAGAAAGCATGAACAAGGCAGGACTTCCCTGCAAATTAATAATAAAACCAACACTGCTTACACCGCAGTCAATCCACAAAACTTTGGAAGAAGCAAATGCAGATGATAAATGTGCAGGTGTAATCTGCTGGATGCACACATTCAGCCCTGCAAAAATGTGGATTGCCGGATTAAATGCATACAAAAAGCCGCTTTTGCAGCTTAACACACAGTTCAATGAAAAAATCCCGTATTCAACAATGGATATGGACTTTATGAATTTGAACCAGAGTGCTCACGGTGACCGCGAATTTGGCTATATCACAGCAAGAATGGATATTCCTCGCAAAGTAATTGTTGGTCACTGGTCACACAAAAGCACTCTCAGCCGTATAGATAACTGGATGAGATGCGCCTGTGCCGTTGCAGACGGTAAAAAACTTATTGTTGCCCGCTTTGGCGATAACATGCGTGAAGTTGCAGTTACAGACGGCGATAAAGTTGGAGCTATGATGAAGTTCGGCTGGTCTGTTCCATACTATGGAATCGGCGACCTTGTTGCTTATATGAACGAAGTTAAAAAATCTGAAATTGATGACCTTATGTCTGTTTATGACAAGGAATATACAATTGTTTGGGGTAAAGACAAGGATTTTACAAACGAACACATCCGCGAACAGGCAAAAATAGAAATTGCCCTGCGCAAATTCTTAAAAGATGTAAATGCCAATGCCCTTTGTACAAACTTTCAGGATTTATGGGGAATGAAACAGCTTCCGGGGCTTGCAATACAGCGTCTTCTTGCTGACGGCTTTGGATTCGGCGCAGAAGGTGACTGGAAAACATCTGCAATGGTTCGCACTGTAAAAGTAATGACCGCAGGTCTTGTTGGCAACGGAAAAGGCAATGCCTTTATGGAAGACTATACATACAATCTTGAAGAAAATAATGGTTTGAACCTCGGTTCTCACATGCTTGAAGTTGACCCGCAGGTTTCTGTTACAAAACCAAAGATTGAAGTTCATCCTCTTGGAATTGGCGGCAAGGAAGATCCTGCACGTCTTGTATTTACAGCATCTAAAGGTGAAGCACTTGTAACTGCTGTTGTAAATATGGCCGGACGTTTCCGCTGTGTTGTAAACGAAATTAATGTAATTGATCCGCCGGAAGATTTCCCGAAACTTCCGGTAGCACGCATGCTTTGGAAGCCGTATCCAAATCTTTCCACATCTGCGGAAGCATGGATTCTTGCAGGCGGCGGACACCATACAGCATTCAGCAACATCGTAACTTCTGAAATGATGCGCGACTGGGCAGAAATGACAGGTGTAGAATGTGTTGTTATTGATAAGAACACAAATATTCCGCAGTTCCGCAACGAATTACGCTGGAATGAAGCTTATTGGGCAAACAGAAAATAAATACAGGAATCATTTATGGGGAGCGTTTATCAATATTTAAAGGAAGAAGCGTTTGAATCAAACATGGAAATTCCTGAACAGCATCTTGCAATTTATACCTGGGGAAATGTTTCTGCATTTGATCCTGAAAAAGGTGTATTTGCAATAAAGCCTTCAGGAGTTCCATATCCGGAACTGACTGTTGACAGCATGGTTGTAGTAGATTTAGACGGAAATAAAGTAGAAGGAAAACTGAATCCGTCTTCTGATACAAAAACTCATCTGGTTTTATACAACGAATTTGCTGTAAAAGGAAAGGCGGATATAAAGGGTATCATTCATACTCATTCTCCGTATGCTGTTGCCTGGGCTCAGGCTCAGCGGCCTGTTCCTCTTTTTGGAACAACTCATGCAGACCATATTCAGACAGAAATTCCATGCACGCCATATCTTTCTGAAGAAATGGTAAAAAAGGATTATGAATTAGAAACAGGAAACGCAATCGTACAGCATTTCCGCACAAAAGGTTATAATCCGAATGAAATTAATATGGTTTTAGTTGCAGGTCATGGACCATTTGCATGGGGTAAAACGCCATCTAAAGCCGTTTACAATGCGGCAGTTCTGGAAGAAGTAAGCAAAATGGCTTTGTTTACTTTGCAGATTGCACCGGAGGCTACGCCACTTCCAAAGTACATTGTAGATAAGCATTACCTTAGAAAACATGGGGCAAATGCTTATTATGGACAGAATTAGTGCAGCTTTTTGTAAATAGCTGATACCACTTTTCCTATGGCTGAAAGACACTTTTCTCCTCTTTGGGTGTCTTTCAGCCTCTTTTTTTAAAATTCAACTATACAAGAAACAGGCAGATGATCAGAATAACCGCTGCCTGTAAATAATTTATAACCGATAGGAATTCCGTTCTTGTCTGCCCAAGGGCCGTTGTTTTCTGCCATAAAAGACTTGATTATGGTTTCGGGATAAGCAAAGAAATGGTCTAAATAGTTCCATTTTTGTTTAAAATAATAGCTTCCGGTTTGTCTTATGCTCCCGTCTTCCAAAATCCATGGAGAATATACTTTTACATGACTTTTTAATACTCTGTCTTTGTCAGCAGCAATATAATTTAAAAGTATATTATTTTCAGCATCGACCGTAAAATCCTGTATGTTTTTGTTAAAATCGCCGCAGGCAAGAATTGCGCAGTCTAAAACTTTGTGAGCAGGAATTGAACCGGATTCACAGGCGTTTGACATATTAAAGGCTAATACTGATTCCTGCCATTTGCGCCACTTTTCACTTTGTGCCTGACCCGCGGACATTGATTTCCAGTGATTTACAAAAAGTTTTAAGGAATGGGTTTTAGATTTTTCTTTTTTCAGCACTGTAAGTTCCATGAGCGGGCGCAGAGAAGGCTGTTTGTAAGATTCAGTTTGAATCATTAAAGAATGAATTTTTAGTTCTTTAAGCGGTAGCCGCGAAATTACGGCACAGCCAATTGAAGAATTTTTTGCTTTTGCAAAACATGCATAACTATAATTCTTTTTACTCTGCCAGTTACCTGCAAGCCTGTTTGAAATATCATATAAAATGGCAGTGTTTTCAATTTCTTCCATTACAAAAACATCAGCGTCCAGTTTTTTTATTACGCTGCAAAGTCGCTCAAGTCTTTGAATATAGGTATCTTTTCCCCATTTTTCAGATTTTATAAACTGGGGATACTCATTTCCTTCTGTGTGTGAATCAAAAAAAGTCTGAAGATTCCATGAAACGATTTTTATTTTTACTTTGTTTGCTGTGTTCGAATATTCGCAACTTCCCGAACTTGTCTGCCTTTCAGAATCTACAGATCCGCCTGGAATTGCGCACCACGGCGAATATGTGCATAAAAAAAATATAGCCAGAGCAATGAATAATGATTTTTTCATTTAAACACCTCTGACTATATATTTGTATTTAATTAAAATTTTATGAAAGTTTTACAAAAAAAATATCGCAAAATTCCGACGATTTGGGGCAAAAATTATACGTTGAATTTAAAGAACAGAACATCTCCGTCCTGAACAACGTATTCTTTTCCTTCCTGTCGGTATTTTCCGGCAGCCTTGATTGCTGCTTCATCGCCATACTGGCGCAAATCGTCAATAGTATAGGCTTCTGCACGGATAAATCCTTTTTCAAAATCTGTATGGATTACGCCTGCTGCACGCGGTGCTTTGTCTCCTGCATGAATTGTCCATGCGCGGCATTCGTCAGGGCCTCCTGTAAAGAAAGTGCGTAAGCCCATAAGGTGATAAGCTTTGCGGGCAAGAACGGCAAGGCCGCTTTCTTTTAATCCAACGCTTTCCATAAAATCTTTTTTGTCAGCCGGATCAGAAATTTCTGCGAGGTCTGCTTCAAATTTTCCGCAGATTACAACAACTTCACTTTTTTCTTCGGCAGCATATTTTTTTACAACTTCAACATATTTGTTTGTCTGTTCAGCAACAGAATCTTCGTCTACATTTGCAACATAAAGCGTAGGCTTCATTGTAAGAAGGAACATGTCAGCTATGGCAAGTTTTTCATCGTCTGTTAAATCTGCTGTGCGTGCACATTTTCCGTCCTGGAGCAACGGTTTTATTTTTGCAACTGCACTTGTCCACGGGGCTAGTTTTTTTTCTTCTTCCTTTCCCAATGAACGGATTGCACGTGTAACTTTATCCTGGCGGGCTTCAATCGTATTTAAGTCAGCCTGACAAAGTTCCCAGTTGATTGTAAGAATATCTGTTTCAGGATCAATTGGGGCAGCTTCGTTTGCGTTATCACGTACATGCATGATGTCCGGGTTATCAAAACATCGTACAACATGAGCAATAACTGCACATTCACGTATATTTGCAAGGAATTTATTTCCAAGACCTTCTCCATTGCTTGCACCTTTAATCAAGCCTGCAATATCAACAAATTTTACAGCTGCAGGAGTTTTCTTTTTAGGGTTATGAATTGAAGCAAGAAAATCCAGACGTTCATCCGGTAAATCTACAATTCCAATGTTTGGATCAATCGTACAAAAAGGAAAATTTTCTGCTGCTGCCGGAGCTGCTGTTAAAGCTGAAAAAATAGTGGATTTACCGACATTCGGCAGACCAACAATACCACAATCTAATGACATATCAATTCCTTATATATTAAAAAATTACGTTAACGCGGAAATACTTTGAACGCGGTTTTGCGCAGGGATTTTCCCTTTGCGCAAAATGATTATAAGACTTTTGAATAAAAATAACAATGTGCATGCGGTTTGCTACGCAAACTGTTTGTTACACAGACTGTTCATCGTGCATGAGGACCAGGAGAGCCGGCAAGCTATTCGGCTACAGAAAATTCTTTTTTCCCAGTAAGAGTTAAAATTTCTGCAAACGGAACAGAATAAACTGCTTTCTTGCCCGAAGCTAACCGAAGCGTAATCTTTAAGTTTGAAGAAGTCAGCTCCTCTGCAACTGCATTGCCGTAAACGCCGCCCAATAATTCCTTGTATTCTTCTATGCTCATTGCTTCGCCTGTAAAAACAGGAGCCATAAATAAATCAGCATACGACTGAAAATCTTCGCCTGTACTTTCAAGCATTTTTTTTAGATTTTCGGGGGAGAAAGTCAGTGTAGCTTTCTCAGAGGAAATTTTTACAGCATCGGAAAGAAATTTCTTTTTATCTGCATCCTGACTTTCCTGTTGTAAAACTGCATCAATAAAAATCCCGGAAAGATCTTTAACCTTAGAATTTACATTCTTAAAGCCCAGATTTATAAAACTCTGCCGAATTTCTTCTTCATTAAAAATTGAATGGCCAGAACTTTTTTCCTGTTCAGAGTTTTCAGATTCAGAAAGAGATTTTATTAGTTTTTCAAGTGCTGTTCCCATTGAAGAATTAAATTTTACGTTTGCAGTTCCGTTTTTATCTATATTTATTTCTAAATCCGCAGAGCATGAAGCAAAAAGTGACATCATGCCGAAAACAATTATAAGAACTGCAAAATGTAAAATTCTTCTTCCTGTTTCTTTCTTTATATTAAAACGCATACTATTTAAAGAAAGAATTAAACGGCAAAGTTACACGTATTCCTGTTGAAAATACAAGACCTGCTGCAAAACTGTCTTTGGGCGAAAGTGCTGAACCGTCAGTTTTGTTAAATACAGAATACGAAATATCCTGGCATAAAGAAACTTTTACTTTGCCTTTGGTAAACGACGGTGTTGTCCATGAAACCCCGATTATTCCAGGGAATGCAGAAGCTTTTATTTCATTGCCGTCATCACCAGGTAATTCAGGTTTTCCAAATGTAATTACAGGTCCTGCATAACAGCGGAAGTAGTCGTTTGGTGTAATGCTTATTGCTAAAGGAATCTGGAATGCGTCTACGCCTGTGTTAAACCGGAATCCTGTATATATTCCCGGTTCAAGCGGCCAGTCTTTGCAGCGTAAATTTGTCATTACCGGAACACCCCGGAAGTTCAGCATAAAGCGGCTTGAAGTAAACAGAGCCCAGTCAATTCCTGCAAAGGCATCGAAAACCAGTTTGTTTGCAAAAGCCGGGGCGTGTTTACTGGAGGTATTTTTGGAGTTTTTTTTTGCAACAGAACTTCTTGTTTCTTTGCCTGTTTTTTCTTTTGCGCCAGTAGTTTTATTAGCAACAGAAGCATTTGAAGCGTTCGATGCGCTTGATGCTGCGTTTTTGGTACCAGCTGTTCCAGAAGTTTCTCCAGATGCAGAAACAGTTTCTGAACCTGCTGCAGCACCAGCAATTGTACCGGATGCTGCTGCAAGAGAAGCATTTTCTGCTAAATTTTCAGAATACTGTGCACTTGGTAAAAACCTTCCGGATCCTGCATAAGCTTTTTTCCATGTTGCTTCTTTTAGTGAAGAAACAATAACGCCTGTATTAGGTCCGTCACTTACGGCATGCATGAACTGATTGTTTCCAATGTAAATTCCTGCATGAGAAATCGTTCCGTCGCCGGTTGTGCGGAAAAAAACAATATCGCCGGCTTCCAGCTGAGTTTGCGGAATTACCTGAACGAATGAATATAAAGCTTTTACAGTTCTTGGCAGCTGAACTCCTGTTGATTCGCGGGAAACCGTAAAAATAAAACCTGAGCAGTCAAAACTTTCAGGCCCTATGCCGCCGAACGCATAAGGTGCGCCAACATATTTTTTAGCACCGTTTACAAGTGACTGACGGACTGAAGCTGCATTTTGCGCTGTAACAGCCTGTGCTGTATTGCCTTGTTCTGTAACGGTCTGTGCAGATAAGTTTAAAGCTGTACCAGAGAGAGAAATAGTCAAAAATAATAAAAAAATATGTTTAATCTTCATAGTTCTATCCTTTTCAGGGAATTCTTTAAAATTATCGGAAAATTTTAAAGGAAAAGTAACCAGTTTTTGCGATAATATGATAGAATAAAAGAATATAAGATGTTCGTAATCATTATTTACAGGAACATCAGTTTTATTATAACTACGGTTTTTTCAAAAAAAAACCAGGGAGTTTTTAATGGCTGTTTTAATGGAAAGAAAACCTTGGCTTGTACTTGATAAGTGGCGCGGAAAAATGTTTAACGGCGAGTGGCCGACATTACCGCAGCTTTTCTTTATTACTGCAGAACGTTTTCCAGAACGTCCATGTTTTACAGATTTTGAAGGCGAAGGAGGTTCAAAGAATACTCTTTCGTATAATGAAGTTGCAAAAAAAATTAAGCAGGCAGCTAACTGGCTTGCCGCAAATGGAATAAAAAAAGGCGACCACATAGCCGTTACCGGAAAAAACTCTCCGGAATGGGCGATTGCATTTATTTCTTCAATGTATGCCGGCGCAATAGTAACACCTCTGGATTATGCATTGCACGAAAATGAAGTAGAAAACTTAATGAAGGTTGCAAAACCAAAAATCGTATTTACTGATGAAGAAAAATATGATTTTTATAAGAATACTTTCTCTGATTGCAAAACCTATTCATTAAATCCAAAACATCCTGAAACTTATATCTATAATTTAAAATCAGAAACAACAGAACAGTTACCGGAAGGAAGTGAAGAAGATACCGCTGCAATTCTGTTTACTTCCGGAACTACAGGTGTTCCAAAAGGTGTTGTTTTAACACAGAAAAATCTTATAAGCGATGCCTTTATTGCGCAGAGAAACCTTCAGTTATATGAAACAGATGTTTTCTATGCGCTTCTTCCGATTCATCACGGATACACAATGCAGGCTGCATTTATCTGCCCTCTTACAAGTGGTTCAGAAGTTGTATTCGGCAAAAGCATGTCTGTTACCCGCCTTATGAAAGAATTAAAGGAAGGCAAAATAACGATTATGCTTGGAGTTCCGTTGCTTTACAATAAGCTCCTTTCTGGAATACGCAAAGGAATCAGGGCAAAAGGTCCTGTTGTAGCTTTCATAATGAAATCCTTAATGGAATTTTCATTCATTTTAAGAAAGGTTACCGGCCACAATTATGGAAAAGTTTTGTTTAAATCAGTTCTTAAAGCTGCAAATATTTATACTCTCCGTGTTGCAATTTGTGGCGGCGGTCCTCTGGCAAACAGCGTTTTCAAGGCTTACAATGCCGCCGGTATTGATTTTATTCAGGGATACGGATTAACAGAAACTTCTCCTATTGTTGCTTTAAATCCGCTTGAACATTTTAAAATTGAAAGTGTCGGCCGTGATTTCAGTCCTTACATGGAAATGAAAATCCTTAATCCTGATGAAAACGGTGTTGGAGAAGTTGCAATAAAAGGCCCTATGGTAATGAAAGGTTACTACAACATGCCTGAAGAAACTGCAAAAGTTTTCACCGAAGACGGATTCTTTAAGACCGGTGATTTAGGCTGGATGGATAATGAACATTACCTTATGCTCTGTGGAAGAGCAAAGAACATCATCGTTACTGAAGGCGGTAAAAACGTTTATCCTGAAGAAATAGAAGATGCTTTCCAGCTCTTTGATGAAATTGAACAGATTACCGTTCAGGGGTATATAGCAAATGAAGAAACAAAGACCGAAGAAATTGAAGCTTTGGTTTATCCTTCAGATGAACTTTATAACCGGCTTAACGTTAAGCGTGGCGACAAAGAACAGGAAACTGTTGTTGTTAAGGCCGTTCAGGAATATGTTGATAAGGTAAACAAAACCTTACAGCCATATGCACGTATCTTGCGCATAAATATTCTTGAAAAACCTCTTGAAATGACAACTACCCGTAAGGTAAAGCGAAATTATAAAAAATAGTATTATACCGCCTGCGCTCGTTAAGAGCGCAGGCGAACACTCAATAAAAAATACTTTTGAAAGAAACTTGTAATTGCGGGGCAGCCCGCCGTGTTTATGCTATCCGGCTTATACAAAATATTTTCCAAGTTTGCAAAGTTTTATGATTCGTAATATCATGGAATTATGAACGATGAGCTTTTAGAAAAAATAATAGATGCTGCCCGAGAAGCAGGAAAAATTATCCGCGGTGCAGAAAAGATCGATGAGGCTGTAAAGGCCAAAGAAGGTCATGCAAATTTTGTAACAAAGTATGACAGTCAGGTTCAGACCTTTCTATTTGAAAGAATGAAAAAACTTGTGCCGGATGCCAATTTTTTAGGTGAAGAAAACGGTTCTGACAAATTCAAAGAAGAATATCGAAAAGGTTTCTGTTTTATCATAGACCCGATAGACGGTACAACAAATTTTATAAATCAGTATTGGCCGAGTGTTATTTCCATTGCCCTGCTAAAAGATGGCGTGCCGTATCTGGCTGTAATTTATAATCCATATTTTGATGAAGTTTATTATGCAAAAGCCGGTTCCGGGGCTTTCTGCAACGGTAAACGGATTTTTTCAACTCGCAAACCTTTAAGCGAAAGTCTTATTGCTTTTGGAACATGCCCTTATTCAGAAGATTTGCATAAAAAATCATTTGATGCAGCAATGTATTATTTAAAACGCTGCGCAGATGTCAGGCGAAGCGGTTCTGCGGCATGGGATTTGTGCTGTGTTGCAAGCGGAAAAGTTGCCTTGTTTTTTGAATACAGCCTTGGCGTATGGGATTATGCCGCTGGTTTTTTAATTGTCCGCGAAGCAGGCGGCAAGGTAACGGATACCGACGGAAATGAATTGAATTTTGATAAGCGCACATCAGTAATTGCTGTAGGGCAGGCTTTATTAGATACGGATTATCTGCCAAAAGTTTAAAATTAATGGTTTAGGATTATAGATTATTATTTATCCGCATTTGTAAAATCAGTTTAGGAAGTAATATTATGGAAATAAAATATCTAGAAAGTTCACGAAAGCTTTTGGATTTTATAGAAAAAAGTCCAAGTTGTTTTCATGTAGTTCAAAATTTTGTTAATCGGCTTTTGAGTGAAGGCTTTATAGAGTTAATGGAAGATCAGCCATGGAAAATCGTTTCCGGAGGAAAATACTTTGTCCGCCGTAATGCTTCTTCTCTCATTGCTTTTGCAGTTCCTTCAATGAATTTTGAAAATTTTCAGATTGCTGCGGCTCATAGCGATTCTCCAACTTTTAAGATAAAAGAAAATCCTGAAATTGCCCTGGAAAATTCATATGTAAAGTTGAATGTTGAAAAATACGGCGGAATGATTTGCTCTCCATGGTTTGACCGGCCACTTTCTGTTGCAGGAAAGATTTCTGTACGAACAGAAAATGGTTTTGACTGTCGGCTTGTAAATATAGACCGAGATTTGCTTTTAATTCCGAACCTTGCGATTCATATGGATCGTTCTGTAAATGAAGGGCATTCATACAATGTGCAGACTGAACTTTTACCTCTTTTCGGTGGAGTCAACGCAAAGGACACATTCTTAAAGATAATTGCAGAATCCGCCGGCGTAAAGCCTGAAGAAATTATAGGAACTGATTTATTTTTGTATAACCGTCAGAAAGGAAGTATCTGGGGTGCGCAAAATGAATTTATTTCTTCTGCTAAACTTGATGATTTACAGAGTGCTTATGCACTTGTAGAAGGATTGATTTGTGCCTGCAATAAAATAAACGGTAGCTTTAACGGCAAGAATGCCGGTCTGGCAGAGTCACAGGTGCCTTCGGATAACAGCAATTTTAGCAGTAAAAAAGCAGTTCCTGTTGTCTGTGTTTTTGATAATGAAGAAGTTGGCAGCACTACAAAACAGGGTGCAGATTCAAGTTTTTTAAGCGATACGCTTGAACGGATTTGCATTAACTGCAAGTCAGCCAATTGGCAGGAAGAATACCGCATCGCACTTGCAAAAAGTTTTATGATTTCTTCTGACAACGCACATGCCGTCCATCCGAATTATCCTGAAAAAGCTGATCCTACAAACCGCCCGTATTTAAATGGCGGAATCGTAATAAAATTCAATGCAAACCAGAAATATACAACGGATTCTGTTTCTGAAGCTGTCTTTAAGGAGCTATGCAAAAAAGCTGATGTTCCTTTTCAGACTTATGTGAACCGCTCTGATATTGCAGGCGGTTCAACTTTAGGGAATATATCCAATTCCCATGTTTCAATAAATACAGTTGATGTTGGTCTTCCGCAGCTTGCCATGCATTCTCCATACGAAACTGCTGGAGTAAAAGACACTCAATATTTAATTGAATTGATTGAAAACTTTTTCACTACGCAGATTATCCGTGTCAGTGACACAAAAACTGGAAATTCAGGATTTATCTTTGAATAATTTGTAGTGAATGTAGAATTCTGATATAATGCTGGTGTATGAAAGTTATTGATTTGGCGGATGAAATTAAAACCCGTTTTGGAAATATAAAAAGAGCCCGTGGTTGTTTTCTTTACACAGAAAAAGGAATACGCTTTACGGATTTGTATCAGGAAGGCGGCAAGGCAATTTTGGGCTGGGGTGGAAGTTCTGGTGGAAGTTCTGCGTTCACCATGCTGAAAAATGTACTTTCGCGCGGGCTCACAGGAAGTTTTTCTACAGATTATTTTTATCAGCTCCAGAAAGCCGTTTCATGTCTGCTTGCATCTGAGCGGAATATTTTTGTATTTACAGAAAAAACGGCAGCTTTGGAAGCACTCGCTGATTGCGCTAAAAATAGTGAGGCTCCAGTTTTCTGGCGGCCATGGAATGAAGATGGGAAAATATGGAAAGATATTCCGTTTGTAATAGTTCAGCCGCCTTTTGCATGGTGTGAAGAATATTACATAGTGGCCGTTGCATCGGATATAAAAAGCGATAAAATTGCTGTCTTTTCCAAGGTTCTGCCATCGCCAATTTGTGCAGGAGTTACCCGTTCAATTTACAATATGATTGCAGCCATTCAAAATCGCAGCGAAAAAGACTGGTACATTTTTGACCCTGAAATTCTTCCCTATTGGACTCGCAAAGGTCCATATTTATATCCGAAGGTTCCGGAAGGAAAATACACTGATTTTGTACGCCATTGTCTTGAATGTGAAATTGTCATAAGCCCGGAATACGAAGTTCCTTCAATCGTTCCGTTTGGAGCAGACAGAGGTGTTTTCAGTAAATTGAAAAAAACGCCATTTTCTTTTTAGTAATGCCGGGAGAAACGCCTGGCGCTTAAAAATCCTGCAAAAAGGAGTGCAGATTATGGAACAGAACACAATGATTATCTTGTACATAGTAAAACTTGTCCTTGGCGGAATCTGTGCGTTTCTTGCTATAATGCTTTGGTCTAAAACCCGTGATCCTGCCTGGATGTCTCTTGTTGCAGGAGCAATTACAAGTTATGCCGGATTGATGTTTAACCTGATGCTTGATTTGGGAATTATCACTACGGGCGCGCTTAGTTTTTTTGGAATTCCAGTATCGGTTCTTGCCTTTACTGCTGTTCCGTCTCTGTTTTACATACTTGCTTTTATACTGATGCTCATTAGAAGCAGATAAATTGCCAAAGTAAGCTGGATTTTTTTACATATGAATAACTATCTTAATCCATTACCTGAAAATGTTTCCCTGCAGATTTTTAATGGTGACGAACTTATTTTCCAAAGCGGAGGAAAATGGCTTTATCCTTTATTTGAATTTGAAGAATTTTTAAAAACATATAGTGGTTCGCGCGACGATTTGCGCAGCCACGATTCTGCAATAGGAAAAGCTGCTGCTGTCCTTTCTATTCGCTTAGGGATTTGCAAAATAAATGCTGATTTATTAAGTGGCTGCGCAAAAGACTTTATTGAACAACGGAACGGCTCATTTGTTAAAGACACTCTTTCATCTGTTACTGTGTCATACAAAACCCTTATTCCGTCATTAATGTGCAAAACAGAACAATTGCTTGCAGATGTTTCAGATATTGAAGAAATCTATAAAATATTATGGCTGCGTGCATTCGGTTGAAAAACGACAGTGTAATTCACGGTTGTGTTTGTCTTGAAGACGGAATCTTACTTGATATTTTTAATCCATACAGAAAAGATTTTGTCAATGATTAGTGGTATCTTGTAATAGCCTGTATCTGATTGCCCAAAACGTAAAAATTATATATACTTTTTCCCAGTTTGCTCCATTAGCTCAGCTGGATAGAGCGGTTGCCTCCTAAGCAGCAGGTCGCACGTTCGACTCGTGTATGGGGCAAAAAAATAAAGCCGGATTTTCTGAATGTTTCATTCACTGAATGTCGCATCCAGAAAATCCGGCTTTTTTGTCCGGCGCGCCTAAAAATGGGCATCGCCGTAAAAATTATTTTCTATTGCTTTTTTCGATTGCTTCCCACAAACCGTTGATGTAAGTTGCACCCAAAGCTCTGTCGTAAAGACCGTAGCCAGGCATAGCTTTTTCGTCCCAAATCATACGTCCGTGATCCGGGCGGATTGGTCCTTCAAAGTGAATGTCGTACAAAGCCTTGCACATTTCGTAAAGGTCAAATGAACCGTCGCGGGAAAGGTGAGCAGCTTCTTCAAATACACCTGGTTCAAAGTGCTGCAGGTTTCTTACGTGTGCAAAGTGGATTCTTCCAGGAAGAGCACGGATAATGCCTGGTAAATCGTTCTTTGGATTTGAACCAAGAGAACCTGCACAGAATGTTAAACCGTTGAACGGAGCGTCAACTGCTTTCATCATTTTCTGAATTTTTTCAAGGCTTGTGATGATTCTTGGCAAACCGAATACTGGCCAAGAAGGATCATCCGGATGGATAGCCATTTTAATTCCGTATTTTTCGCAAACCGGCTGAATTGCTTTCAAGAAGTAAACAAGGTTGTTGAAAAGCTTGTCTTCGTCAACATCTTTGTATGCTTCAAACAATTCCTGAACATGGGCAAGACGTTCCGGTTCCCAGCCCGGCATCATAAATCCGTTGGAATTAGCGTTTGTCTGATTAAAGAAAGTTTTTGGATCGATAGAATCTACGATTTTCTGGTCGTAAGCCATTACTGTAGAACCGTCCGGGCGCGGTTTTGCAAGGTCAGTGCGTGTCCAGTCAAAAACAGGCATAAAGTTGTAGCAAACCATATCGATGCCGTTTTTACCAAGATTTTCCAATGTTTTTATATAGTTATCGATATACTGGTCGCGGCGGTTATCGCCGATTTTGATTGCATCGTGAATGTTTACGCTTTCAATACCTTCGATTTTAAGACCGGCTTTTTCAACTTCAGCTTTAAGTTCTTTGATTCTTTCTTCCGGCCAGAGTTCACCTGCAGGTAAATCGTATAAAGTTGTAATAACGCCTGTTACACCAGGTACCTGACGAATCTGTTTTAAAGTTACGGTATCAAATTTTGAACCGAACCAGCGCATAGTCATTTTCATAAACGTCTCCTAAAAAAGTGCGCAGAAATTTCTTAAGATTATAATAGCATACTAGTATGTTAGTTGCAAGCGTAATTTTATTGGAATTCAGGCAGGAGTGTTTGTTCGTGCCCGTGTTTGCAATCAATTTACTGTTGACAATATATGCGCATATTCCTATTATCTGCAAGAAAGACAAGGGCGTTGTGAATATAGATTCACGGCGTCCTTTTTTTATGAGGAATTTATGAATAAACTAAAGGTGCCTGCAATTGGTGCAAGAATTATAAAATCTGCAACTGCTATTTTACTTTGCTATGTAATTGATTTTCTGCGTGGAAGCAGCGGAATAGTTTTTTACAGCCAGATTGCTGCATTGTGGTGTATCCAAAGTTACATTTCAACTACTAAAAAAAATGCAATACAGCGCACTATTGGAACTTGTATTGGAGCCTTGTTCGGGCTTATTGTTCTGGTTATCTGTAAATACATTAGAAACCAACTTGATTGGGCATATTTTGCAAAATACAGTGTGTGCGGAATAATAATTTCTTCAACTATTGTACTTCTTTTATGGCTGACCGTGCTTATAAAGAAAAAACAGGCAAGTTATTTCAGCTGTGTTGTATTTTTGAGCATTGTAGTAAACCATGCTTTTGACGCAAACTCTTTTTTATTCGTCTGGAACCGTTTTCTGGATACAATGATCGGTATTTTTATCGGGTGTTCGGTAAATTTGTTTCATCTGCCTCGTTTTTACAGAAAAGATATTCTTTTTCTATCAGGACTTGATGACACTCTTTTAAATAGTGAATATCACTTGAATGATTATTGCAAAGTTGAGTTAAATCGCATGCTTGATAAAGGGATTAATTTTACGCTTAGCACTATGCGTCCGCCGGCTGCAATTATGGAACCTATGGCAGAAATCCGTCTTAAACTTCCTGTAATAGCTATGGACGGAGCTGTTCTTTATGATACCCAGAAACGCAGATATCTTAGAAAAATTGAATTAGAACGAAGTGAACAGGACGAAGTCTTAAAAATCTTTGAAGAAAATAATGTTATGTATTTTGCAAATGTAATAGTTGACGACAGTTTGTTTATTTATTATAAAACACCGCAAAATCCAGAGCAGCAGCACTTAATTGACAAGCTCAGGCTTTCTCCGTACAGAAATTATATAAATCGATCTGTTCCTGCTGGTGAAAAAGTCGTTTATTTTATGCTTTTATACCCTATGGAAAAAATTGAAGAAATTTATAGCAAACTTAGCGTAAACGAGCTGACGGAGCGGCTTAAAATAATAAAATACGAAAGTCGGGATTTCCCATGGTACGGCTATATAAAGGTTTTTAATAAAAATGCCACAAAAGAAGGAATGATAGAATATTTAAAATCACAGTTGAATGTAAAAAAGACTATCACTTTCGGTACCATTCCCGACCGTTATGATTATGTGGTAAAAGAAGGTAATACAAACGAAGTTGTCCATACCCTGAAAAAGTTGTTTGAACCGTATTTTTTCAATAAAGAATTAAAAACTACTTGATATAAAGATAAAAAAATTGTATAAAGCATTATCAGATGACAACGAGGTCGCATGGTTTTATTCCTGCGACCTCTTTTTTTTAGATAAGACGATGGTGTCGAATTTTTGTGGTTTGCACAAAGTTTGACTTCATCGTCTTTTTTTTGGAGTTTTTATGGCAGAAAATGTAATGATTGATATGCAGCATATTACCGTAAAATTCGGGGAACTTGCGGTTCTTAATGACATTTCGCTTCAGATAAAAGAAGGCAGTAAAACTGTAATTATTGGTCCAAGTGGTGCAGGGAAATCAACTCTTTTGCGTTGTATGAACCTTTTTGAAAAACCGTATGCAGGTTCAGTATCAGTTGCAGGTCAGGTATTGTCAAACCTAAAAAACAAAGATCTCTATAGGGCAAGGCAGGATATAGGCATGGTTTTCCAGAGCTTTAACCTGTATGCACATAAAACCGTTTTAGAAAACCTTATTTTTGCCCCTGTGCTTTTAAAGCATGAAAATAAAAATCAGGTTCTTGAGCGAGCTATGTGCAATCTTGAAAAAGTCGGACTTTTGTCAAAAAAAGATTCGTTTCCGAGTCAGCTTTCGGGCGGACAGCAGCAGAGGGTTGCCATAGCAAGAGCCTTAACGATGCGCCCGAAAGTTATTCTTTTTGACGAACCGACTTCTGCCCTTGACCCTGAAATGATTAGTGAAGTTTTGAATATCATGGAGGATGTTGCAAAAGAAAATATAACCATGGTTTTTGTAACTCATGAAATGGGCTTTGCTCGTCATATTGCGGACAGGCTTTTGTTTTTGGAAGGCGGACACATTATGGAAGATGACACGCCTGAAAATGTCATCGAACATCCAAAGAATGAAAGAACAAAACAGTTCTTTGGAAAAATATTAAAGTCAAATTAATTTTTTTCGGAGGAGTTATATGAAAAAATCAATTGTTAGGCTTATTGTTACAGGTGTTATGGTACTTTGTGCTATGTCAGTTTTTGCTAAAAGTAACGAAGTAGACAAAATCAAAAAAGCAGGGGTTTTAAAAGTAGGCTGTAAGGAAGATGTTCCTGGTTATGGATATTTAAATCCTGCTACAAATCAGCATGAAGGACTTGAAATTGAAATTGCAAAAGCAATTTCTAAAAAAATCCTTGGTAAAGAATCAGTAAAATTTACAGGGGTTACTGCAAAGACTCGCGGTCCGCTTGTTGATACAGGTGAAATTGATATAGTTGCAGCAACATTTACAGTAACTGATGAACGCCGCAAGCTCTGGGATTTTTCTACAATTTATATGCAGGATCCTGTTGCAATCATGGTAAAGAAAGGTTCGGCAGCATCTTTTAAAGATTTGAACGGAAAAACAGTAGGCGTTGCCCAGGCTGCAACTTCTAAAAAAATTCTTGAAGCTGCTGCAAAAGAGGCAGGTGTCAGCTTGAAATTTTCAGAATATGCAACATACCCTGAAATTAAGGCTGCATTGGATTCAGGACGTGTACAGGCATTCTGTGTAGATTCTTCAATTCTTGCAGGCTACATAGAAGATTCTGTTATGCTTCTGCCGGAAAAATATTCTCCACAGAACTATGGAATTTGTGTAAAAAAAGGCAATGCAGCTCTTTTGAAAATTGTAAACGAAACTATTGCAGAAATGGAAAAATCCGGCGAGCTTGCGGCTATAAAGGCAAAATTTAATCTTGATAAATAAAAAATGTACGAAAAAAAAGCCATGCGGGCAAAAATTGCATTCGCAATTTTTGCCCGCATGCTGACCTGTGAAACCGGAGAAGTTTTATGTTCAATATAGCAAGGTGGTCAATATTATTTTCTGACTGGAAAGTTTTTGCCGAAGGATTCTGTGTAACTATTGCTGTTTCCGCTGTAAGCCTTATTTTTACATTGCTGATAAGTCTTTTTGTGGGGCTTTTACGCTGTTCTCAGAACAGAAGTGCTAAAACTGCCTGTCTTATATACGTTAATTTTTTTCAGAATACACCGCTGATTGTTCAGTTATTGTTTATGTATAATGTTCTTCCCCGGCTTAATATTGTACTAAGCCCTTTTGCATGCGGGTGTATTGGGCTCTCTTTGTATACCGGAGCGTTCGGAGCAAATGTTATTGAAGCTGCTATACGGGCAATTCCAAAAGGACAGACTGAAGCAGCTTTAAGTCAGGGAATGAGCTACATTCAGAGTCTTTTTTATATTGTCATTCCCCAAGCTATAAAAATTGCAATTCCACCTATGACGAACCAGATGGTCAATATGATAAAAAATTCAGCAACTTTAACAGTAGTAACAGCAGGAGAACTTATGTATAGGGCAGACGGTTGGGCTGCAGAATATGGATGTTATACGCAAAGTTTTATAATTTCTGCTTTACTGTATCTGATTTTATGTTTACCTCTTTCTAAGTGGTCAGAAAATCTTGAAAAAAAGGTGGTAAAGGGATGACAGACGAATTTCTTTCATGGACAACAGCTTTATTTCTGCTCCGTGGGTTTGGGATAACCCTTTTTATAGCACTGCTTACAATCTTTTTTAGTTTCATAATTGGATCGTTACTTGGTGTATTGAAATTTAATGGTAAAGGTATTGGTTCAAAAGTTTCCGCAATATATATAGATGTAGCAAGAAATCTTCCTCTTATCCTTATGATTATAATGTTTCGTTTTACCTTGCCATTACCTACCATTGCGAGTTCTGTAGTTGCCTTAACTTTTTTGAATTGTGCGCTAATCGGTGAAATTATTCGCGGAGGTATGAGTGCAATTCCAAAAGGGCAGTGGGAAGCTGCCTATTCGCAGGGATTCAGCTATACAGGAACTTTGGTTTTTGTTGTTATACCTCAGGCTGTAAAAAAAATCCGCAAACCGCTTATGGGACAGTTTATTACAATAATAAAAGATACCTCTCTGTGTGCGGTTGTTGCGGTACATGAACTAATGTATTCAGGTCAGATTATTATGGGAAGGTACATAAAATCTGTTTATATAATCGGACTTTATGCAGTTATAGCAATGATTTATTTTGGTATAAATTCATTGCTGCTTTATATCTCTAAATGGGCAATCAGGGATATTAAATAACTGAATCATTAATCTGGTAATTTGGAGAAAGATATGAAGAAATTTGTTGTTACTATCGGACGTGAATTTGGCTGTAGTGCAAGTGAAGTTGGACGAAAACTGGCTGCAAAATTAGATGTAAATTTTTATGAAAAAGAACTTGTTGAGCGTTCTTTAGTTTATATGGGTAAAGATAACCAGCCCATATTTAATCCAGAGCGCAAAAAACCAGAAAAAGATTTAATGCATCATTTTATAAATGAATTTGATTACGGAGTTACTGGAACTTATTATTCTGAAGCAGCTGTTAAAGCTCAGGCATTTGTAATTCGCCAGATTGCAAATACAGAAAGTTGTGTAATGTTTGGTCGCTGTGCAGATTATTTTCTTGCAGATTATGATAATGCCCTTAACGTTTTTTTGTATGCACCTTTTGCATACAGGCAGCAGCATGTTTCAAGTGCATATAACCTTACTTTGAAAGATTCAGAAAAGCTGATAAAAAAAATAGATAAGATGCGTCATAACTGGTACAAGTATGTAACAGGGCATGGGCGTGGTGCTCGTGCAGGCCGCCATTTGATGATCAATATGGAAAAATTTACTGTTGACGAAGCTGTAGAAATTATTATGGGAAGCCTGATGCTAAAGTTTAATGTATAAAAAAATCCCGAAGAAAACTCCGGGATTTTTTTGCTAATTAAACTGAAAAGTTTAGATTAGAACTTAACCTGGTAACCAACTCCGAATGTAAGAGAGCGGAGTGTAGCAAGTTTGTCACCATTGTCATTCTTGAGTGGTGTTACACCACAGTTGTAGCGAACGTCTCCAACAAGAGCACCGTTACCCATTTTGTAAGCAACTTCTGTACCAAGTACGATGTCGAACAAGAATGGCTTTACTTTCTGTTCGAAGCTGCCAGTTTTTGCTTTTCCAATTACATAGCCGAACTGTGGACCAGCAAATGGAGAAACTGTAAGACCATCGCTTACTTCGATGTCATAAACACAAAGTGCAGCAAGGTCAAGTACGTTGATTTTTGTTGCATCACTCTGACCTTTTGTTCCAACGTTTACAATGTTGAAACCAAGTTCTGGCTGTACAGAAATGCTTTCTGCAACTGGAACTTTAGCAAAGCCAGTTACACCATAGTCCCAAGAGTTTGAGAGTTTGAGGTCTCCACCTTCAACTTTTGTTCCGAGTCCGAGACCGAGGTTTGCGCGGCCACCAACTGTTACTTCAGCTGTAGCCAAAGCTACTGTTGCAGCTGCTACTGCAACCAATGCCATAATTTTTTTCATTCGTTTTATCTCCTAAAAATGAAGTATAGGAACATTATTGCTAGTAAAATAAAAAGTCAAGCAAAAATTAAAAATTTATTTTTTAAAATAGAGCAATTAGAGATTTTGCGGTGTTTTTTTTGACATTATTTAGAAGTTTGTCAGTTTATTTTAAGATTTGCGGAAATTCATAAACGTCTTCTACGCCATCAACAAGAATTCCACCCATACCGATTTGCATTGGAAGGTCAATGTCAATGTAAAATCTGTCTCCAACGGCAAGACATTCATTGCAGGCAGCACCTGTTTTTTGAGCTGCCATAATAAAAGGTTCTTTTGCAGGTTTTGAAACATGGCTTACGTCAAGACCGATAATATCCGTAATAATGTTTTCTATTTCAAGGGCTTTTAACGTTTTTTTTGCCGGCAAAACCGAATTATTTGTTACGCAAATCAGCGAAAACTTTTTTTTCAGCTCAGTCAAAACGGTTTGCAGACGTGTATCGCCAGAAAGAAAATCTTCAGGGTGAATAAGTTCGTTGCGCCATAACGTTGTAGTTTCTATCGGAATGCCAAGTGCCTTTAAAGTGTTGCCAAGGCTTATTTTTTTACCCTGGTGCGTTTTTTCGTAGTTACTCTGGAATTCAGCTACGTTATTATGCGCTTTTTCACTTGTTATGCCTGTTTCTTTACCATAGCGGTCGATTAAAACATCAATCTGAAACTGCGCATATTCATGGTTTGTATAAAGGGTTTCGTCTATATCAAAAATAATTGTCTTAAGTTTTTCAGGAATTTTGTATATTTTCATTTTTGCTCCAGACCATCCGGATCATCCGGTTCAAAAACTTTTCCGGTTTTAACAATTGCGTCGGCTGCTTCCTGAATTGATTTGTATATCCCAAGTCCTGTAAAACCTAAAACTGCATCGCCTGACAGTTCAGAATCTGCAATGGCACAAAGTTCAAAAGTTTTGCGGCAGACATTTGCTTTCATCTGTATCCATTTTTCAGATTTAGCCTGTCCGCCTGTAATGGTAATTGAGCGAATAAAGCCGTCAGCGCCTGAAGCATGCGTGGTTTTATTCTCTGCCATAGGTGCCGCACTGTCCGGTTTTGCGCTGGTGTTTTTGGCTTTAGCAGAGGCGCTGCTTAAAATTTCAAGGGCTTCTTTTGTTTTTTCAGCAAGGTTTTTCATTATCGCAAAACCTTCGCTTTTAATATCGTTTAATGACTGTTCAACAAGAGCGTTATATTCGATTTTTCTGCCGGTTTCTTTTTCGGTTTTTCTTTTATATTCAGAAAAAAGTTTTCCGCTGCTCGGGAAAAGGACGCTTGCGTTCCATAGCCCGGAAATTACCGAAGGGAGCATGCGGATTCTAGGGTGGTCAAGGATGTGTTCTGTGCAAAAGTTTATTCCTTCGCTTGAACCTGCGCGGTCGCAGATTTTGCCGGATTTTAATGTGTTTGTGCCAATAAGGGCTGCAACAAAGTCCGGTGCGCCACAGAACACGGGAACCGGGGAATCTAAGCCAAGCAGTTCCGTAATTTTTTGTGTTGTATTTCCGCAATTAAAGGCAGGCGGTACAAAAGACGGAAGTTTTTTCTGTTCGTCTGCTGTTATTCCGCAGCGTAAAAGTTCTTCTGGTGACCAATAGGCGGTTTTAAAACGTTCTTCGGGTAAAATCGTAACTGCATTGTCCGAAAGGACGTAAAGCAGATATTCTGGTCCTGAGAAAATGGAGGACGCATCGTTCCATTGTTTTGGATATTTCTTTCGGAACGCCAAAAGCCGTGGAATGAAAAGAGATTTTGTTTTTTTACAGCTGGCTTCTGTTGCAGCTGAAGAAGGTTTTTCTGGCTGTGCCAGTGCAGCGTGCGCTGCGCTTTTATTTGCAAACTTTTCTGCGCTGTCGCTGGAGGCGTGGCTAGAGTTAGTCTGCGGAAGAGCGTCGTTCCATAAAAGTGTTGTGCCGTCATCAGAAACGATTGTAGGTCCGTTGCCTGAAATACAGATTCCCTTTACTGTTTTTAGCTTTTTGCCAAAAGATTTAGAGGCTGCAACAAGGGCATTGAGCCACTGCTCAGAAATTTTATCCGGAGTTTGCTGTATAAAATTTTGCTGTGAAAATGCAAGAACCTTTCCGTCTGAGCAGATTAATGCGGCTTTTAGGGAAGAAGTACCAATGTCGGCACAGAAAATACTATTTTCTGTGCCGACATCAGAAATATTTTTAGCTGTTTTGCTTAAGTAATTTTTCAATGATGTCACGGTTGTCAAGTAAACCACCGACCGGCTGATTGTAATGAATGCGCATGATTACATTTGCAAACAATCCGCTTACATCCGTACTTATGAACCATTCGCGTTTTAGAAGTTCTTCATGGTAAACGGCGTTTGTACCGATTATTCTGTAGAACATTCCTTTCTGGTAGGCTTCATCGAACAATTCAATTGCGTTACCCGTAAAGAATGGAAGGCTTATTGCACAGATAACTTTTGTAGCTCCCTGTTCTTTTAAGAATTCCATGGCTTTAAGCAATGTTCCGCCTGTTCCAAGCATGTCATCTGCAAGGAAGGCAACTTTGCCTTTTACATCGCCAAGTAATTTTACGGATTTTATGTTTGTTGAATGTGCATCCTGTGTTACGATTGAATAGTCTCTTTCCTTGTAAATCATTGCAAGCGGGAGCTTCAATCCGGAAGCATAGAATTTGTTGCGGTCAATTGCACCGGTATCCGGTGAAACAATAACCATGTCTTCTGTTTTATTTACTAAATCAACGCATTTTGCAAGTTCGCGGATAATCTGGTAACTTGCGTGCAGGTTTTCCAAATGTGTAAGATGGAATGCATTGATAATTTCGCGGGAATGAATATCCAGAGTAATGATTCTGGTTACTCCAAGATCTTCGTAAATGTGCCCCAGCATTCGTGCCGTAAGGCCTTCACGCCCCTTCTTTTTGTGCTGGCGGCTGTAAGGGTAAACAGGAACAACAAGTGTAATTGATTTTGCACCAGCTTCCTGAACAGCATCAATTGTTACCAGCATTGACATTACGTGGTCATTAACTGAAAGAGCCAGTTTATTCTTTCCGTCATTTAAAGAAAGAACTTCATGGTTTTCACAGTCCTGAAAGATGTAAACATCTTTTCCACGAATCGAATCCAAAAGTTCAGTTTTGAATTCTCCGTTAACAAAATAGGTAAAACGGGCGTTTACCTTGAACTTCGGCGGACGGTAGCTTCCAACAGAATTTCGCATACAAACATCGGAAGTTTGAATGTCACTGTCAAGATTGATTTTTTTAATCAACTCTTCTTTCTGCATCTGGTAACGTTTGGAAATAACATCATTTTTTAATGTAAAACGATGCTTATACATGTTACGCAAATGTACAATGACCTGATTTGCGAAAGCTTCACCACCCGGACATGCCACAATGGCAAGATTTGTCGGCTCGGAATACGGCATTATTCAGACCTCATATATAGTGATGTTATTGGAATACTAGCATTTATATAATCTGCGGTCAATCCGATTAAATCCGGCGTTTTTAACAACTGCTTATGGAGGAAACGCATTATAACGAAATTTTATTAAAAATGGCGCGAAGAAGTAAAGCGGCTTTCGAAAACACTCTTTTTGTGCTGCCGCCTGTGCGGCAAATGTAAATAGTTACAAGCGCAAAAAGCGTGTAGCAGGCGAGCCTGCGGTTTCGATAAGGTGTTTTACGACAGGGAGCCATTTTTCACAGGTAATTTTTAGAATGCATTTATCCTGATAACCGTTTATGGGGTACTTGAATTTATTATGCAAAATACGCTATTATAAAACCCTGTTTTCGGCATTCCGACATAAAGGAGGTGAATTTAATTATGGCAACAATCAACGTTGATGATTCAGAGAACCTTGAAAAAGCTATCAAACGTTTTAAGCGTATGGTTGAAAAAGAAGGCATTATCCGCGAATTCAAAAAGCGTGAATACTTTGTAAAACCTTCTGCAACAAATCACCAGAAGAAAACAACTCTTGAAAGAAAACTTCTTAACAAAAAAAGAAAGTCAGAAAAAAAAGACTTCTAATTTGTTAGTCTGTTAGAGTTTCGCGGATTTTATTTCCGCGTTTGTAAGCCGCAGGTTGTCCTGCGGTTTTTTTTGTGTCTGCATAAATTGCGAATGTAAAAATACAAAGTTAAACGTACCCGGTGAAATGTTATGGTTGTCATGTGCAAGGCAAAAAAAAACGCACCTGTTATGGTGCGCTTCATCATGAATCATTTAATAAAAAGCCAACTTCGTGACTCGAACACGATACCGGCTCATTACGAATGAGCTGCTCTGCCAGGTGAGCTAAGTTGGCGTAAGTAGTAAAAATATATCGGTTTAATCCGATGTCGTCAAGCAAGAAAATGGTCTGGCAATCTACCAGGAGGGGCTGGCTTCAGCAAAAAAAACGCCGCAAAGTGCGGCATTTTTCAAATATCCGGCAGGTGGAATAAAAGGTTTATCCGCGCCGTATTGTTTTTGTATCAACTATACGTTTCATATCTGTAATGTTTGTAATAATCATATAGTTGTCATACATTTCAATCTTGCGTTTTTCGATAAATTTATTAATTTCATCCCGGGTAACTTCCAGAGAAAGTCCTGCCCAGTGTGCAACATCCGGAATTGTAAGTTTAAACTTGCGCTGGCGTTCACCAGGGTTCGAATTGTTGTTCATTTCATCAAACATGATGAAAACGTCTGCAATACGAGCCTGAAGGTCTTTTATGCCTAAAATCTTAAGTCTGCGTTTCTGGTCATAAATTCGCTTGCAGAATAATTTCAAAAGAATTATTGCTATGCTCGGATTTCCTGTAAGCAGGGTTTTAAAGTTTTCCTTATTAAATTCAAGAACTTTTACGCGGCTTGCAGCTACACAAGTAGCTGAACGCGGAGAATTATCAAGAATTGCCATTTCTCCAAAGAATTCGCCGGCTTTAAGAATATCAAGATTCTTTTTGGTACCGTTTACGCATTTTACAAGCTGAACTTCGCCTGACTGAATCAGATAGAAGCAGTCTCCCGGTTCAAATTCAGAAATAATAACCTGTTCAGGTTCATATGTTTTTGCAAAACGTTCAAAAGCCGGCAGAGAAAACTGTTTTAATGCACCGGAAGAAGAAAGCTCTCCATCGTAAGAAGAATCACGGTGGGTTCTTGCCATAAGCTTGTCATGGCGCAATTTTGCATCAGCATATAATTTTGCAACTTCTTCCTTTAATTCAGAAGTTGGGAACAGAGTAAGCAATTTTATACAAACATCGCAGCAGGAACGGTATTCTTCATCCTGATAAAAACTTCTTGCTACAGAAAGCATGCCTGAAGGCTGGTTTATTGCTATATTATTACTAAGAATTGTTTCAATTTTTTTATGAATCAATCTTAACTGATGAGAAAAAACTCGGAGCATTTTCAGAATGATATTTAATGAAGAACTGAAAAGTTTTTCAAATTCCTGAGTTGTCATACAGATTACAACACTGTCAGAAAGAACCGTAGCTGTCTCTTCACGTGGAAAATGTCCAAGTGCGGATTTTACTCCAAAAAATTCTCCGATATGAACCTGTTCCGTAACAGTGGTGTTTGATTCAATATCCTGAGAACTTAGAATTAAAACTCCGCTTTGAAGGATAAAAACTCTTTCGTCTTTATCATCTGCAAAGTAAATGATAGAACCTTTTGAATAAGTTATTGCCTTTGGCATTTTTATGTTCCTATATGTTTAAAAATGCTTGTTAGTAAGTTTCAAAATTCTGTTACTTTTGAAACTTTGCTTTCAAAAACCTCATTACATTGCGGTTTTTGAAAACAGCTTAAAAAATCGCCTGACTTTATAAACTGTTTTGTGTATCACAAAATATAATATCATAAATCTTTTTTTTATGCTATTTTATTTTTATGATAGATTTGCATTCTCATTCAACAGCTTCTGACGGTCAGTATTCGCCGTCCGAACTTGTGTTCAAAGCTGCAGAAGCTAACGTTTCTGTTCTTGCTCTGACTGACCACGATACAGTTTCTGGTCACGCAGAAGCGGAAGCTGCCAGCAAAAAAGCCGGTATAATTTTCGTTCCTGGAACCGAACTTGAAATTCAATGGCCAACCGGAGAATTTCATCTTCTGGGGCTTGGTCTAAAAACTCCATCAATGCAATTATTAGATATTATTACCTATTTACAGACTGAGCGCAAGGCTAGAAACTCCAAAATATTAAATAAAATGCAAAACGATGGAGTTTCTGTTACGCTTGAACAGCTTGAAGAACTTTATCCTGTAAAAACAATCGGTCGCCCTCATATTGCAGACTATTTAGTCTGTAAAAAAATCGTAAAAAACCGTCAGATGGCATTTGACAAATATCTTGCACGCGGCAGGCCGTGGTATGTTCCTCGTGCCGGAGCTGATTTAAAAGAAGCTGTAAATGCAATTGTTTCTTCCGGAGGAATTCCTGTAATTGCGCATCCGCTTTCGCTTTATGTTTCCTGGGGAAAAATTGAAGGCGTATTGCAGGAAGTTTTTCACTCCGGTGTTCAGGGACTTGAAGCATGGCACCCCGGTGCAAGAGTTGCAGAAGCCCAGCGTCTTGAAGAGCTTGCAAAAAAAATAGGTTTTTTTGTTACGGCCGGAAGCGACTTTCATGGTGAAAAAGTTCGGAAAGACCGTCATCTAGGACATACCGCCGGTGACAGAAAAATTGAAGACAGATTCTGGACCGAAGAACTTTTACCTCGTTTAAAAGAATAGATTCATCTTTTGGTCAGAAAAGATTTTTTGTTTGCAAATACTTACCTGCGCTTTGGAAAAAAAATACAGGACTTGAACAGGACAGTTCGGCCTTTATTTTCTTTCAAAAATGCCTTTTTTGGGCGTTTTTTGTGTTTTTGCAAAAAAAATTGCAAAATTCGTTAAAAATTTATAATAAAGTTTCATGTTTTTTCGAATCGCATACAAATCTATATTCAGAGGTTTGTATGCGAATATATTCATTTTCCCCATTTGGTTATGAAGGTGCTTTAGTTTCAGTAGAAGTTGATTTAAGGCGTGGGATTCCTGCCATTGATGTGATTGGTCTTGCCGATGGAGCAGTAAAAGAATCCAGAGAAAGGATGCGTTCTGCAATCTGTAATGCAGGTTTTGAATTTCCGCCCGAAAGGGTTTTAATCAGTCTTTCGCCTGCTGATTTAAAAAAAGAAGGTGCCGGGTTTGATCTTGCAATAGCCCTTGCTGTTTTGCAGGCAAAAAAGAATCTGGAAACTTCAGGCAGTGCACTAGGAAGGTCTTCTGTAAGCGCGGTAGAAAATTCACTTGAAAACGGTCAGGAAACTACAGTTCAACCGGAAGACATTTCTGTTCTTGTTATGGGGGAGCTTGAACTTTGTGGAAATGTTCGTCCGGTACGCGCGGTTCATGCCGCTGTTGCAACTGCAATCAGTGCAGGAATAAATTATTGTATAGTTCCTTGTGAAAATTGTGCGGAAGCGCAGGAACTTGCAGGTAACGGCAATAAGCCTCTGCATGTTTTTGCCGCATCAAATTTAGTACAGGCTTTTGCAGCTTTACAGGATTCTTCTTTATTTACAGTAGCTGCCAGACCGTCTTTAACAATTCAACAGAGCAGTCATAGAATGCAGGAAATTGACGGAGTTCTTTTTCCTGAAATTTCTGGTGAAGGTGAATATGCGGATATTAAAGGACAGACTTTTCTTGTTCGGGGGTTGCAGATTGCGGCTGCCGGCGGACATAATCTTTTGGCTTTTGGCGCTCCTGGCTGCGGTAAAACACTGGCGTTGCAGAAATTTGGTTTTCTTCTTCCTTTTTTAACCCCGGAAGAATCCCGGCCTGTTAAACGTATTTATTCTATAGCCGGTTTTATAAGTCCTGAACATAATTCTATGCTTGCTCCGCCTTTTAGAATTCCTCACCAGACAGCCACCATAGAAGGAATGTGCGGTGGAGGCCCCGGCTGTAAACCTGGAGAAATTTCACTTGCGCATAACGGTGTATTGTTTCTGGATGAAGCCGCAGAATTCCGAACTTCGGTTTTGCAGATGCTAAGGGTTCCTCTTGAAAGTGGTTGTGTAACTTTGAGCAGGGCAGGGCGTTCAACGATTTATCCTGCCAATTTTCAGCTTATCATGGCAACAAATCCATGCCCGTGCGGTAATTATGGTTCAGAAAATAAAGTATGCCTGTGCAGTACAAAATCTATTGAACAGTATTGGAAACATTTTTCCGGTCCTTTGCTGGATCGTGTTGATATACGTCTTCACATAGATTTTCCGGAAACAGACGAATGTGAAACTACAGAAAATCTTAGAAAAAAAATTGCACGGGCGGTAAAAGCCCAGCGTGAAAGGCAGAATAAAAAAAACAGCAGGCTCACCCCTGATGAAATAGAACGGTTTTGCCCGCTTGATAATAATTCAAGAAAATTCCTGCAAAATGCATCGGTAAAATACGGTTTGTCACCGCGTGGAGTTGCTTCTTGCATAAAGCTTTCCAGAACTATTGCTGATCTTGAAGGTTCTTCAGAAATAACAGAAGAATTTGTTGCAGAAGCGGTTCAATATAGAAAAAAATCTGGCGGAATGGATTTCCTTTGTGAATAGAGTTGCTTTTTTATGAGAAACTTAAAATTTATCTTTACAAAATGTAGATACTTGTGTATATACTGTAAGTGCAAAGACAATAAGATAAAGCTTCCTTTGAATAACTCCTGTCTTTACCTTTATGAGTTTGCTTTGCAAACTCGTTTACGGGAGGTTTATATGATTTGTACTAAAGTGTTTACAAGTGGAAACAGCCAGGCTGTAAGGATTCCAAAAGAGTTTCATATTGACTGCAAAGAATTATTCATTAAAAAGATTGGAACATCGATTGTTCTTATTCCTAAAGTTAAACCTTGGGAAAACTTGCAGAAAAGTTTTACTGAATTTACCGATGATTTTATGTCAGATGGCAGAAATCAGCCTGAGCTGCAGCAGAGGGAAGCGTTTTAATGTATTTGTTAGATACCAATATTTGTATATTTCTCATAAAAAATAAGTTTCCGAATCTTACAAAGAAGGTTCTGAATTCAAGCTGCTCTGAGCTCGTTTTGTCTGCAATTTCTATTGCAGAAATGGAATATGGAGCCTGTAAAAGTCAGAATAGGGAAAAGAATCGCCAGGCTTTAATAGATTTCTGCATGGATTTTGGAAATATCATTGATTTTACAACCGAAGATACGGAAGCTTATGGTTTGCTTCGCTCATATCTTGAAAGTGAAGGAAAAGTAATCGGACCATACGATATGCAGATTGCAGCTCAGGCAATGACAAGAAATCTTACGGTTGTTACAAACAATTATGATGAATTCTCTAGAATCCCATGGATAAAAGTTGAAGACTGGACAAAGACGGCGTGACTTTTGCGCTTAACGCCGCGCACATCCGTGTGCGCTTTTCCTCGCACCTGCTCGGCGCGCCCTCCGTAGTTCAAGTCTCTTAAGTAAGAAATATTAAATAGGCATAAAAAAAAGCTGTCTTTTTCCAAGACAGCCATTATTTTTACCGGCGAAGAGACTTGAACTCTTACATCATTGCTGACAAAGGATTTTGAGTCCTTCGCGTCTACCATTCCGCCACGCCGGCGAGTTATTGCACTATAGCAAAAGACAGAAACTTATGCAAGAGAGTTTATTCTAGAAAAGTCTGCGGCATTCCATGTAAAAGCGCTTTTCATCTGCTTCACCCATTGAAAAACTTTTTCGTGGTAATGGCCCGCGTCCGTTTATTGTTGCAAAGAAACTGTCTTTGGTAATCGGCGGCAAAAGCAGGGCAACAACATTGTCTTTTTTGCCAAGCGACAAAAGCTCATCTTCACCATGAATGTAGTCAATGGAAATTTCTGCGCCGCTTTTATTTTCTTCTTCAATAAATTTATCTAAAACCGGCTGCAGGTGGGCTACGGCAAGTTCATTTATTTTTGTTGAAAGCGTAAGGAATTTTGTTTTGCCGTCTTCTGTATATGCGAAGCCGAAATTTGCACCGCTGGAATTATCCTTTGCAGTTTTAGAAAGTTCTGCAAAATCTTTTTTTTCCGTAATTTTTCCGCCTAATTTTTCCGCCGCGAAAGAAATCAGTTTTTTTGCATCTGCATTAAAAATTACTCTGTGAATCGGCTCAAAAGTCAGTCCGGAATCATACAGATTAACAATTTCTACCATTGCAAAACGTACCGGGCTTTTTTCAATTTCTTCTTTGCTCTTGCCGTTTTTAAGCATTTCCTGTTTATAACCTTCCCAAACAGTTTTTGCCGTGGCAAGAGAATGGTTCCCGTCTCCGACTGCAAAAAGAAAAACAGAACCGTCCTTTTCGGTATTGTTTTCTGCAATAATGTTCAGACTTTTCTGAATTTCTGCAATTTCTTCTTCTGTATTTACAGCCCAGCCGGTAATGCTTCCGCCGTTCTGCATTAAATCTCCGCTGTATAAAGGAGCTTTTTCTATTTTTTTTACTTTTTCGCCTGCGGCTTCAACTAAAATGTGTTCAGGATCGTTTACCAGGAGCATGATATGCGGAAGTTCAAGAGGAGCTCCGTTTCTGATTTCTTTTCTTGGCGGGATGCGGTCAAGAATCGTTGCTTCTGTAGCACGAACAAGAGCTTTGCTGAAAGGTTCCCATTCGTAGTTGTCAAGATTGATGCATGCTAAAAGCCCGTGCCTGCATCTGCCAAAGGCAGTTTTTCTTTCTATATATATGAATTCTTTTTTTTCTGAATCAAAAATACCGTTGTCCAGATAATTTTTCATTGTAGAGCGAATTTTTGATATCCGTTCTTTTTTATCCGGAGAGTTTAAATAAATTTCAGGAAGAATAAGGTTTAATGTGGAAGGACTTTCCTTGCAGTTTTTTTCAACCTGACTCCAGTATTCCTGATTCTGTGTGTACTGGTCACAGGCAATAACTGCCCATTTTTTTGTTTCAATTTTTTTTGGTAATAAAACATCCGGCATCTGTAAGCCTAATTCTTCAAAACTTTTCATGTCTAAAAATATACCAGTAAGTTTTTGTTTATGGAAGTGAAAAAAAATGAACCTTATGATATACTGTTTACGTTTATGGCAGATTTCGGTTTTCAGCAGACACAACGGACAGTTCAGGTTCAGTCGCAAAAAATGAGCCAGCGGCAAATTTATTCGCTAAATTTGCTTTCTATGAACAGTCAGGATTTGAGGAATGAAATTTTTGCTGCGGTTGACAAAAATCCTGCCCTTGAGATTGTAAAAGATCCTTTTTCTGGAGTTTCCTCTGTAAAGGAAAAAACTTCCCTTTCTTCTGACTATGTGCATTTTGGAAAAGTTTCTGCTTCCGGTCAGGAAAAATCTGATAGTTTTCAGGAAGTTTTAGAAAGTCGTCCAGATGAACGAGAAAGTCTTCAGGAGCATCTGCTTTCGCAACTGAATGTTTCAAAAGTAACTGAAGACCAGTATGAACTTTCTAAAAAACTGATAGAAAATTTAAATTCTTCCGGTTTTCATACTTTAGCACCACATTCTCTGCTTGATAAAAATAATCCAAAGCATACAACTGAATTATTGAATTTCTGTCTTGATCTGGTGCAGAATTTTGATCCGATAGGTACATGCTGTACTGATATACAGGAAAGTCTTTTTATTCAGGCAAAAGACAGACTTGATGTTACTGATACATCCCTTTTTCTTCTGGACGGACATTTTGATTTTCTTTCTCCGCCGAGAGAAAATTCTATACTAAAAAGAATCCATGATTTTGTTCAGGAAAGAAAAAAACTTGTATTTGCAGATTCTGCATCTTCCGCAAAAAAAACAGATTATCATCCTGAAAATTTTACTTTAGAGGATGTGAAAAAAGCCCTGGCTTTTATAAAAACTCTGGAACCTCAGCCTGCAAGGCAGTTTAACAGTGTTTCAAGCGCATATGTTGTGCCTGATGTTTATGTTACGAAAATTCCTCTGGATACGGATTTACGGGACTCTTCTGATGATGTTGTTTCCGGTAACGGGCATTGCACTTTTAAAATCCGTGTTGCAGATAATATGATTCCTTCGGTAGCGGTTTCTTCTGAATATATAAGGGCTGCTGAGTCTTCGCAATTGAGTGGAAAGACGGAAGATAAGAAGTTTATCAATTCTTCGGTAAAAGCTGCAAATGTTTTTATAGAAGACCTTGAATTCCGTAATAAGACAATTGTAAGAGCTTGTGCTGCAATCGTTCGCTTTCAGCTTGATTTTTTTGAAAAAGGTCCTCAGTTTCTTTCACCGTTGCGACAGAAAGATATTGCGGAAGAAATTAAGGTGCATGAAGCAACAGTTTCCAGAATGGCGAACAGTAAGTTCATTCAATGTGAATGGGGCTTGTTTCCTATAAAATATTTCTTTTCTAATGCCGTAGGCGCTGCCAATTCTGCAAAAAAATCTGAGGCAGAAAATGAACACGGCGGTTCTGTTACAGGAGCTGTTTCTAAAGAATCAGTAAAGTATGAAATTGAAAAAATTGTCAATTCACAGCCGGCCGGAGCAAAAAAACTTTCTGACCAGAAGATTGTTGAACAGCTTGAAAAAATCGGTATAAAAATTGCGCGCCGCACGGTAGCAAAATACCGTTCCCAGCTTAATATTGAATCTTCATATTCCCGATAAAAATCTCTGTAAATATTTTTTTCATTGTTTTCTTTTTTTTTGTTAAGTGTTTCTGCTTATTGGAAAAATGAGCACCCTGTAATTGTCTTTCCTGGTGTGACAAAAACTTTGCCTTTTCAGAATTTAGGGGTTATACTTTTCTATAGGAAGAAGGCGAAAGTCTTCAATTACAAAATATAACATCCGCTGTTCGCGACGAAGTTTCTAGCTATTCGCAACGAAGTTTCCAGCGACGCGGGGTTTATAAGGAGCTTAATATGACAAAGGACATTTCTGCAGTTGGGTTTGAGTTGGAAGAAAAACAGTCGGAAATGATTGACAAGAAACTTAAAAGAATTGAGTACGCAGATGACTTGATTGTTGATTTAACTTTGAAAGTTAAACACGATAAAGAATATTCTTTTGATTGTACCGTTCATTTTAGGTGGGGTTCACAGGCTCATGTAACTGGCAGCGACTTTGATTTTGCCGCCGCACTTAACAAGATGATGGATGTTCTTGATAACAAAATCAAGAAGGAAAAAGACAAAATTCAGGAAAAGAAATAACCGCTGATTTTGCAGCCCGGATTTTCCATAAAGTCGCGAAAAAACGTCTGTCTGTAAATCGCTTGTAAAATTATAACTGAAGAAGGCACATTTGAGTTTTCATTTGTGCCTTTTTTTGTTGCGTAGAATGCGGTATATGTGTATAGTATAAATATGACTGAAAAAAAGTTTACAGTCCTTGACTTACTTGAACTTGACCTTCAGGGACATGATTCTCTTAATTTAAAATGTGTTTCTGGCAGACGGGGTTTAACACGCGCCCTTACGGTACCGGATGTAAATCGTCCCGGGCTTGCGCTTTCAGGATTTTATGAGGCGTTTGCTTTTCAGCGTGTTCAGGTATTTGGTCGCGGAGAAACAGCATATCTTAAAAAACTTCAGGAAGAAGGAAATTCTGAAATCATTCAAAAACTTTTTACTTATCAGATGCCTTGCTGTGTTTTTACACATAATCTGGAACCCACTCAGGAGTTTTTAAAAATTTCGGAAGAAGCAAATTGTCCTATTCTGCAGACGGATCTTGAATCTTCAGATTTTTCTTCGCGTCTTCTGCGTGTTGCCTCGAACGTTTTTGCACCTAAAAAAACAATGCATGGCGTTTTGGTAGACGTTTATGGCCTTGGAATTTTCCTTTCGGGGCATTCAGGTGTCGGAAAAAGTGAAGCCGCTCTGGAATTGGTTGAACGCGGACACCGGCTTGTTGCAGATGATATTGTTGAACTCCGCTGTGTTAATGGCAATACAATTCTTGGACAGGGTGCAAATACACAAATCAGTCACCACATGGAAATTCGCGGACTTGGTATTATAAATGTTTCTCAAATGTATGGAATCGGCTCTATCAGAAATCAGAAAGAAGTTCAGCTGGTTGTAAACCTTGAAGAATGGGATTCAACTAAAATTTATGACCGAATCGGTACAGAACAGAAATTTGTAGAGTTGTTTGGTGTAAAGGTTCCGTTAATTGAAATTCCTGTAAAGCCGGGTAGAAATCTGCCGATTATTCTTGAAGCAGCAGCTAAAAATGAACGTTTAAAACGTATGGGTTATTATTCTGCAAAGGATTTTAATCAGAATATTTTAAAATGGATTGAAACTGGAGAAGCACAGGCCGTTTATTACGGTGGTGACGATTCTTACTGATAAAAGGAATGTTTTATGGTAGAAAAATTACTTACGGTAAAAAACCGTGCAGGGATTCATGCTAGACCTGCAGCAATTATTGCGCAGACAGCAAATCGTTTTGAATGTGAAGTAAAACTTATAAAAGATGATGTTGAAGTAAATGCAAAATCAATTATGGGTGTTATTACAATGGCCGCCGGTTACAATACTGTGGTAAAGTTGCAGACTGATGGTGCTGATGAAAAAGAAGCTGCTTCTGCCTTGGCTGCGTTGTTTGAATCGAAATTTGAGGAAGAGTAATTATGAGAGATTTAACGGATCGGCAAAAAGCGGTTCTTGAATTTATTGCATCTTCCGCGGAAAAAAATTCTTATCCGCCGACAGTGCGTGAAATAAGTGAACATTTTGAGATTTCTCTTCGTGCGGCACAAGATCGCATAGAAGCCTTGCAGAAAAAAGGCTATCTTTCAGAAAGTAAAAAACGTTCCCGCTCAATAAGGGTTTTAAAGAGTGATTCTTTAAACAGTTCAGCGCCATATGTGAGCAAGGTTCCGCTTTTAGGTACTGTTGCAGCCGGGAAACCTTTACTTAGTGAAGAAAATTTAGACGGTTATGTAACTTTAACTGCGCCGTTTGTCCGTCCTGATAAATCGTATTTTGCACTCCGCGTAAGGGGTTCAAGCATGATAAATGCCGGAATTCTTGAAGGAGATCTTGCTGTTGTTGAACAGGCCTCTACAGCTGCCGATGGTCAGATTGTTGTTGCAGTTCTTGATGATGCAATAACCCTGAAGCGTTATTATAAAGAATCTTCAAGAGTTCGTTTGCAGCCGGAAAATCCTGCCTTTCAGGCGATTTACAGTCAGAATGTAAGAATTGTAGGCATCCTTTCTAATATTGTAAGAACTTACTAAGATGGCTGTACCTCTTTATCTTTATTCCGGGCCTGAATTTGGCGAACGCAATGAGGCTGTTGATTCTGTAAAAAAGGCTCTTAAAAAAAAGTATTCAGAAATCGATGAATATTTGTACTATGCGTCTGAAACAGATTTTTCTGAAGTAATGACAACTTTGCAAAGTGAATCACTGTTTGTGCCGGCTTCTTGTGTTGTCCTGCGTGGTGCAGAGCTTATAAAAAACAAGGGCGATGTTGAATTACTTGAAAAATGGGTTTCGTCTTCGCCTGATGGCTCTAATGTACTTATTTTGGTTTCTGATGAAATAAAAATTGATTCAAAAGTTGAAAAACTTGTACCAAAAGAAAACCGAAAGATTTTCTGGGAAATGTTTGAAAACCAGAAGTCAGAATGGCTTAAAAAATATTTCAAAAAATCTGGTTATGTTCTGGCACAGGATGCGGCAGAAGCAATTCTTGAGCTTGTAGAAAATAATACTGAAAGTTTAAAAACTGAATGTTCCGGATTTTTCCTGTACTTTCCGGAAGGTTCTGAAATTACCTGTGCAGATGTAGAAAAAATACTTTCGCATAACAGGGAAGAATCGGCATTTACTCTGTTTGACGCAATGTCTGATTTTACAAAACCTGCCGAAGAGCGTCTGCAAAATTCTTTAGAAATTCTACAGAAAATAAGACTTTCTAAAAATTATCAGTCTGTAATGATTATTGGCGGGCTTTCTTCATGTTTTAGAAAATTGAATATATGGCATAAAATTCATTCTGGCGGAAGCTATGTTGATGATTTTGCATTAAAGCAGAATGGTTTTTCAAGCAAAAAATCTCAGGAGCAGTACAGGTCTGCTGCAAAAGTTTGGAGTACGGGGCAGGTAACGGCATGTCTTGCCCTTCTTGCTTCTACAGATGCCGCAATACGTTCTTTGGGCACGCAGATGGAAGAAACGCAGCTACAGATGATGCTTTTTTCAATTATTATGAAAAATGGAGCATTCTGCAGCGAATATCAGGTTTCATAGAGATAGTTTTTGCGGCGATATTTATATTGAAATAGAATTCAACAATTCTTTGAGCGCGGCTAATTCTTCTTTTGTAAAAGTAATTCCTTTGCCCATTTTTTGATGATCCGGAGACCAGCTTCTTATATCGTATTTAGCCGGGCGTTCTCCCCATGAAACAAGGTTTAATTCCATCTTCCATCCGCCTTTACCTTCGGAAATAGTTCCAAGATTCTGCTGGATATTAAAAGAAAAATCATCAGCCATTTTTTACTCCTATAAAAGAAATTCAGAATGATAATGCGCAATTGACATTCACATTTTACGGTGCAGAAAGTTTTCGCTCGTTGGCTCCGTATTGGAGCTTCCGTTTGTTAGCTTTGCACCGCTGGATTCTTTTCTCTATTCTAACAGATAAAATTAAAAAATGCATTTTTTTAAAGTAGAAAAAAAAGCTTGTCTAACATTGCTGTTTTTAAAAATCTATAGTATGCTTAGGTATATAGTGGTTTTTAAAATTAAGCTTTTATAAACCGCCTGTTGCAGAACTTGTTCTGCTGATGCTCTAAAATATTTAAAATTCGTTCGTTTTGAAGTTATTTTAAAGCGCTTTTTTATTTATAACCGGAGGTTGAATAGTGAAAAAAAGTGTTATTTTATTCATTTCTATTCTTGCTTTGATTTTTGCTTCCTGTAAGTCTACTCCAAAAGCAGAAGAAACAACTGAAGAAACAGTTCAGGAAGAAGTAACTGAAACAACTCCAGAAGCTGTTCAGGAAGAAGTTCCTGCAGAACCTTCTGTTGACAAAAGCATTGCTTCTGTTAATCAGGCAAAACTTGACAAGCTTGAAAAAGCCAGAAAAAAGGCAATAGATGCAAAGGCTGCCGAATACTTGCCGGAACCTTTTGCAGAAGCAGAAAAAACTTATAACGACAGAAAAGATTATGTTTCAGAACATTTTGAAACGGAATCTTTTGCTGACGAAATTGATGCACTAACAGTTCGTTATGAAGCTATTGCAGAAGCAGCAGAAGCAGCTGCAAAAAAGAAGCGGATTGAAGAACTTGGTCTTGCACAGTACAGCAAGGCAGATTATCAGAAAGGTGAAAAAGCCTGGGATAAACTTGTAAATCAGTATGAATCAAATGCTTCAGGAAACGATTTGCTTTCTTCTGCAAAGGAAGTAAACGGCGCTTATTCTAAGGTTTTAACAGCCGGTCTTAAATCTATTGCTGCAAAAGCCAGAACTGGTGCTATAAATGCAAAGAAGAAGGCTGACAGCGTATATGCCGGTGTTTCTGAAAAAGCAATCTATAAAACCTGTTCAGATAAGATTGTAAAAGCAGACTCTGCTCTTGTTACAGGCGATCCGGAAGGTGCTTACAAAGGTTATAAAGATGCAGAAGCTTCATTTATGACTTTATATGAAAGCGTTTCTAAAAAACGGGAAGCTGCACAGAGTAAGATTGAAGAAGCAAAGAAAGCTGTACAGAATGCTGAAAACTATGCAGCAGAAGCAGATGAAATTGCTCCACTTACAGAAGCTGTAGATGGAATTGAAGAAGAAAATGCAACTCTTCTGGAAGAAGATGTTTACAAAAAGCCTGAAGATTCTGTAATTGATGTAGACAGTACAGAAGTTGGTAAAGCCGCTGCAGAAATTGAAGCAGCCGAATAATAAGGAGGAGAGGGATGAAAAAGATTTTTTTAGTTCTTACAGTTGCCTTGTTCGGAACTGCTTTATTTGCAATCAGTTACGTTAACAACACTTATCAGAAACTTGCCAATGAATATAGCCGTAAGGCTCAGTCTGCATTGAATGCAGGAGAATATGAACTTTCTGTTGAATATGCAAAAAAAGCAGAAGAAAATGCGGCCCTTTCAAAGGCTTATATCGACAAGATGATGCAGAAAGGCAATGCAGATAAAGATTTGCGTCTTGCCCAGAAAAAGGTTGAATGGGCAAAGTCAGTTTATGTAGATAAGAATTTCCCTATGGCTTATTCTTCTGCAGAAACAGCTTTGGAAAACGCAAAAAAAGCATATGCTGCAGAAGACTATAAATCTGCATCAGCATATGCAAATCAGGTTCTTTCTGTTCTTGCAGATACTTATGAAATTACTCCACTGCCACAGTATTATGTTGTTCGCCCGTGGGCACAGACAAAAGACTGTTACTGGAATATTTCAGGTCGCCCGTATATTTATAATGACCCGCGACTTTGGGAAAATCTTTATCAGAAAAATAAAGATGCAATGCCAAAGCCGGATGATCCGAATTTGATTTTGCCGGGAATGAAAATGGAAATTCCAAGCCTTTCTGGAGAATTCAGAGACGGTGTATATAGCCCTTCAAAGAGCTATGATACATACGGATTAAACCGCTAGACACCACAGCAATCGTGATGCTCTAGTGCAAGATGTAAAGCCTGACTTTTTAAGTCAGGCTTTTTTCATATTTCATAAGAAGTGCGATTGCACTTCCCATCAGTGCATGCTGATATTTTTCTGTACCTAGGTTTTTATAAACTTCTTCCTGTGGTAGTTTTAAAACATTTATAAATTCGTCAGAATCAAGATTTTGTTTTCCGATCTTTTCAAGTTCATAAGCTGCAAAAAAATGAACATGATTGCACATTAAGGCCGGATTTGGATTTAAAGAACCTAAGTAAATCATTTTTTTTGAAACGAAACCTGTTTCTTCTTTTAACTCTCTGGCGGCACTTTCTTCTGGATTTTCATCTTTTTCGCAGACTCCGCCTGGAAATTCTATACTGAGTTTCTGCTCTCCGTGCCGCCATTGCTCAACCATTAAAAAATATTCGTCTAAAACAGGAATCGTAATAACCCAGTCGTTTGCATTCATTACAATGTAATTGCCTTTTTCACCCTGCGGGGAAACACTGTCTGTTTTGTAAACGTTGAAGACATTTGTTTTTAATATTTCTTTTCTTTCAAGTTCTTTCCATTCAAGATTGTTATTTGTGTTACAAGAATTATTCATATTATTGCCCGTTTCAATTATTTTGTAAGCCTTACTTTTTCTGTACAGCTTCTTTTTGCGTTGATTTTCCTAGTTGAATTATAAATCTTTTTACGGTTTTTACAAATGCAAGTTTGGCAGATAAAAATATTTATTGTATAATTATGTGTAGAATTGAAATATAGTTTAATCTGCATGCAAGTTAAGCAAAAATTGATGAAAACTGTGGCTTAACATTCTGCCAGTTAAAAAATGGAGGTTTCATGGCCGTTATTGCTATATCAAGACAGGTGGCTGCCCTTGGCGATGAAATTGCAGAAGCAACTGCAAAAAAACTGCATTATTCTTTTATCAACCGTAAGGAAATTGAACGCAGAATTATTTCTTTGGGATTTCCGGAAGATGTGCTAAAAAAATATGATGAGCGTAAACCGGGTTTTTTTGCTTCGCTTGCAAAAGAAAGGGATGAATACCTGGATTATCTGCAAAGCGCTGTTCTTGAAGCGGCCAGCGAAGGAAACTGTATTTTGATTGGACGCGGTTCTTATATAATTCTTGATGAACTGCCTAATGTTTTGACTTTCCGTTTTGTTGCAAAAGATTCTGTGCGCCGCGAGCGTCTTATGAAAGAATTTTCCTGGGACGAAAAGAAAGCAGACCAGCGCATAGCCGAAAGTGATACAAATAGAACTGGTTTTCATAAAAGTTTTTTTAACATTGAAAGTTCTGAACCGATTCATTATCACATGGTTTTGAATACAGGTTTTTTGGGAGTAAATGAAGCTTCCGATGTAATTGTAAATCTTGTACGCAATACTATTACGCCTGAAAAAGAAATTGCCGGAAAAAAGCGCATTGATGAACTAATTTGTGCCCAGCGGCTTGTAAATTCCCTTGTTTTTGATTACAAATTGAACATTAATTTTTTACATGCCATAAATGAAAACGGTGTGATAACCCTTCAGGGGGTAGCTGATTCTGGAGCGGTTGTAGAAAAGGCTGTTACTGCGGCAAAAACGATTTTGCCGAATTATAAGATAGAATCTGCCATAAGCATCGTTCAGGATTTTAAGACTTATCCGTAAATCATTCAGATAGATACCACGTGTAACATACTCGTGTAACCAAGTGTAACCTGTACATGTTACCTTGTATACAACATGGCAATAGGATTTTATAATTCTACGGAATGTTGAATAAATCCGATTGCAGATTTTTAATTAATAAATATAAAATTGCTAAAACTGGAGAGAAAAATGAAAAACGATAGATGGGTATTTCATAAAGATGTTACGGCTCAGAATGCAGGCGAAGGTGTTATACGCCGCGTAATGGCATACAACGATGATTTGATGTGCGTTGAAAACACTTTTAACAAAGGTGCTGTAGGAGCTTTACACCAGCATCCGCATACACAGATAACTTATGTTGTAAGCGGAAAATTTGAATTTGAAATTGACGGCGTAAAAAAAATCGTAACAGCCGGTGATACAATGCTTAAGACAAACAGCGTCATTCATGGTTGTGTATGTCTTGAAGACGGTGTGCTGCTTGATATTTTTAATCCATATAGAAAAGATTTTGTAAAAGACTGATTTTTCTTTTGGCATCCGCATCGTCCGCAGAAAAAAGGCTGATTGGTGTTTTTTCCTATTTACTGTCCTAGTGATTACGTATATAATTAAGTATCATTAAACTGTCTACAGTATTAGTAAATTTCTTTAACGGTAATAAAATTTTGCGGCCTGCGTTTAATCGTAAAACTGCAGAAAAAAAGGAGAGACTTA